>JAABUR0100000965.1_pt1 | contig 55780 bp, 58 predicted proteins | sample 5560091 | NCBI WGS metagenome assembly JAABUR01 (sample SAMN10711879, study PRJNA513375) | rock metagenome | isolation source: Antarctica rocks | place: Antarctica: Victoria Land, University Valley sud | reverse complement strand
AATCTTCTCTGCAGTTGGCTACCTCTTCTCTTCATACCCACCAACGCTTCACCGTTGTAAGTGTCAAACCGGCCCTACTGCCTGAATGTGCAGAAACAGATTTCGATCAATGATGCTGATACTTGCCAGATTCGTGGTATCATTCTTCTTCCTAACCTACTTCTTGAACCGACCCTGCGTTTACTGCTCAGCCCTGCTCCTCATACTGTTCATCTCGTCATGCTATTGGTCAGACCATTGCTTCTTCGACATCCATAGCAATTGGTTCGAGCCACGACACTTCTCATCACCATTACCAAATGCTTTACCTCAAGCCTCTGGTTGGGCAGCTTCAGCGGGGAACTACACCGCAAGGGATACTTCATTTCTTGTGACAGTGGCCAATGAGACAGCTACGGCGCTAGCAGGAGCGGCAGTTGAGGAGATGAAGCGAAGGATGGACTTCAGGCATGAGTGGACCGGTATTGGAGTGGAGTGGATCAGAAGCTGGTTAGGCGCACGGGAGTGGAGACTACCCTGTCTAGATGTCTACATACGGTTATGAGAATGAGCGTGTACCATTCATCGAGCGGCATCTGGGGCGTTTGAAGGATATGGAAGGATTCCTTGCATTTAGCTGGTCGCGGCGTTCTTGGAGGAAAGAAATATCTATGGATTTGCGGTGACGATGCGCTGTGTATCGTCTATTCTAAGGGCTACGATATCGATCATTTGGTTGCTGGGTAGCTATCACGGGTGAGGGGGATCCGTAGGTCGAACAGCTTGCTTGTACTTTGCCGAGGGAAACCATTACTTCCTATCCATGCATCCATGATACATAGTATGACATGCTTCAAAGCATCGGCACAAGGCTGAGAATCGCAAGCACATTTTCCAGCGCTCTGACCAGTTCTGCCCTCCTCCGACGCAGCTTCATAAATGCGGGGTATTGTCAAGCCCGGTTGCTGCATGATAAACTGTCTGCTGACCGCCCTTGTACCTTCTCGCCGCCTCGTCCACGGTCAGCAAAGACACGACCGACGTTGATATCCAAGACTTCTTCCAAGGCTGGCGGTCAGTTATTCTGCTGTGTTACAGTCACAACCATGGCTAGTCTCGATAGAGATGTTCTACCGGATACGTACGTAGTGCTTGTCGTTTGGATGTACCATAAGTTGACCCAGCGCCTTGAAGGGTAAAGCCGATCAACTATGATATCGCCCTCTACGACCTCGAACTTGGTGGTGCTTTTACTTTTCAAGGGACGGTTAAGATCGATGTCAATATTAAAAAAGCAACGAAAGAAATTACGCTCAACGCGCACCAATTGAAGCTTGAGTCTGCGGAAATATCCGCCCAAGGAATTGATGGTACTATTTGCTTGTTCTCAAGGTTCAGCAGTGGCGGTGTTGATATCTACTAGCAAGAAAGGCATCCAGTATCCTTTACGATGACAAGTCGCAGCGGGTGACGCTAGCCTTTGACAAGGAAGTGTCTACTTCATCGAGTGCATTGTTGAAGATCCAGTATAGTGGTATCATGAATAATGATATGGCTGGATTTTATAGATCTAGGTATCCTCAAACTCCACGGTTGCTACTTGTGATGCTTACGTTCTCTTCAGATACAAGCCTGCGGTTGAACCCGCAAAGTCGGTGCCAAAGATAGGAGACCATCATTTTATGTTCAGCACTCAATTTGAATCTTGCGATGCTAGAAGAGCATTTCCCTGCTTCGATGAACCAAATCTAAAGGCCACCTTTGATTTTGGCATTGAAATTCCAGAAGATCAAGTTGCGCTGAGCAACATGCCCGAGAAAGATGTCAAGCAAGGCAAAAATGGACGGAAAGTAGTAGCATTTGAGAGAACACCATTGATGAGTACTTACCTCTTAGCTTGGGCCTTTGGGGATTTTGAGTATGTCGAGGACTTCACAAGAAGAAAGTACAACGGAAAGCAGCTACCCGTAAGGGTCTACACGACGCGGGGGTTGAAAGAACAGGGACGTTTTGGACTCGAAAATGCCCACCAAGTAGTCGACTATTTCTCCGAGGTAAGGAGCGAATCTTTGAGCCTATTTTTCCACTCTTTAAGTTTAATTCCATCTCAACTCCTTCTACCCAAGTTTCCCAATCAACTCAAACCATTTCCAAGCATCTCCTCGCAAGACCTTGCGTTTGTTTCCCGAGACCTGAATTTAATACTGACATAATCCAGATCTTCCGCATCGAGTATCCCCTCCCTAAAGTGGACCTTCTGGCAGTCCATGAATTTGTGAGTTCCCTTCTCTTGTTTTTTTACAGCCTATAAGCTTAGCTTGAGCTGACGTAGTAGCCCATCATACGTCTTCCCCTTCCACGTGTTTTTATGAAGATTATTAGCTGACAAAGTTTGATAGAACCACGGTGCGATGGAGAATTGGTAAGTTTGTCGGAACGATATGGAGTGTTCTCCATTAAAATGTGAGCTTATGCTGATTAGCCATCTTGGAAAGGGGTCTGATCACATACCGAACAACCGCTATTCTTTTTGACGAGCAGCATTCCGATGCTAAATATAAAAACAGGGTAGCATACGTTGTAGCCCATGGTAAGTTTTCTAGAAAACCCCATTTCGTTTTCGACCTCTCTACCTACCATTCATGCTTTCCCGTCGCCCATCCTTCCAGACAGTAATATTGACCAACATTGTCTAGAACTTGCTCACCAATGGTTCGGAAATCTCGTTACAATGGATTGGTGGAGTGAGCTATGGCTGAACGAAGGATTCGCAACCTGGGTAGGGTGGCTTGCGGTGGATTATCTGCATCCTGGCCATCAATGCTGGAGCCAATTTGTGGCGGAAGCCGTTCAAACGGCCTTCCAGCTTGATTCGTTGAGGGCCTCACATCCAATCGAAGTTCCGGTCAAAGACGCTTTGGAGATCGATCAGATATTTGACGCTATTAGGTGAAAGCTCTGACATCTCTCTTGTTGGTCTCACTAACAGGGCGCTTTCCAGCTACTTGAAAGGAAGCTCCGTCATAAGGATGCTAAGTAACCATCTCGGAAAGGAGACGTTTCTTCTTGGAGTTTCGGACTACCTCAAGGACCATGCATATGGTAATGCAACGACAGATGATCTCTGGGCTGCACTAAGTAAAGCTTCCGGAAAAGACGTCAACTCTTTTATGAACAACTGGGTTAGAACCATAGGGTTTCCCATGCTCACAGTCGCCGAAGAGCCTGGGCAAATTGGTGTCAGGCAGTCACGCTTCCTTTCAACCGGTGACGTTACGACCGAGGAAGACAAAACTCTGTGGTGGATTCCCCTGGGCCTTAAAACCGAGCCCCGCGCTGGAGGGTTTTCTAACAAGGCTCTAGTAGCGAAAGAAGAGACATTGCGTAACGTAGATGAGGCGTTCTACAAGTTGAATGCTGACAACAATGGCTTCTATCGAACCAATTATCCACCAGCTAGATTGGCAAAGCTTGGGGCTGATAGAGCAAAACTAAGTGTCGAAGACCGGATAGGATTGATAGCTGATACAGGAGCTCTGGCTGTTGCTGGCTATGCCACAACGCCTGGTTTGTTGACTCTTGTTGAGAATTTCGGTGATGAGCAAGCTTATGCGTAAGTCGTGGCTACATGTAACAAATACCTCATTTGACACCTTTAGTGTATGGTCGCAAATCGTCAGCTCCCTAGCAAACATACGATCGGTCTTTGCAGATAACGAGAAGATTTCCACGGCCCTGAAAACTTACACTTTTCGGCTTGTTAGCACCACCACGGAGAAAGTTGGTTGGGACTTCGAGCCAAATGAAGACTTCCTTACCGGACAGCTTCGGGCTTTGCTTATCAACACAGCTGGCGGCGCAGGCCATCAAGGGTAAGCTAGCACTACTCGTAAATGCTTGGTTATAGGTTGACAGATGGAGCAGAACTATCGCTGAAGCACAACGTCGATTTGATGCCTACATGTCTGGAGATCAAAAAGCAATACACCCTAATTTGCGTTTAGCAGTCTTCCGCATCAACATTGCCGAGGGAGGCAAACCAGCATACGACGCAGTGAAGCATGAATATCTACATACTACATCGATCGATGGCAAAGAGATCTGCTTACAGTCCCTTGGTTGGGTGCAGTCAACCGATCTGGTTAACGAATTCTTAGACTTCCAATTCTCCGACAAAGTAGCCATACAAGACATGCATACTGGCTCCATTGCTTTGGCGGCGAATCCAAAAACGCGGTATGCCTTGTGGGAGTACATAAAAGCAAATTGGGGGAAAGTGCACGAGAAGCTGTCGGGCAACTCTGTGGTTATTGATCGTTATCTAAAGACAACCCTGCAGAAGTTTGCGAGCCATGAGTTGGAGAAGGATATTACGGCGTTCTTCAAGGACAAGAATACAAAAGGCTACGATCGTGGCCTGGTTCAAGTGTCTGATACTGTGCGAGCAAACGCCAATTACAAGGAACGGGACGAGAAGCTGGTGCTGGAATGGCTTCAGGCTCACGGATATGCTTGACGCCTAGAAGCTTGACCTTGGACTGGGGCTTTCCGTTGGATGATATGGAAATGCAGAATATGCAGTAAGCTCGGCCATAGATGCAGTCATGTACCAAGGCTCATTTGGATCTCTTGATTCTCTCATGTCACCCCTAGAGTTGTGCTATCCATCCCACTACCATTATCTACATTTTCTCTCGTACCCTTCTCCCATGGCTTCTTCCTCTTTGCAGTCGTAGCTTGTGAAGCCTGTCCTTCGAGCAAAGTATCAGGCACCTCTTTGATCCCCGGTATAGGTTGTCCCTTCGTGATGAGCTCAACGATCTGACTGAAGGAAATGGGGTACGGTGCTGGGGGATCTGTGGTTGACGACGAACTTGACGCAGGAACTATGCTATCAAATACAGATGGATCCGTTTCTTCATCCTGACGGTCTGAATGCGAAGCTCTGGTATGGGTTGATGTGCCATTGACGAGTGGGGAAGAGGAATACTGAGACCGCCAGCTTTTGTACGCATTAAAGTCGATCGGGATATTTATTTTACTGCCGTCATGTCAGTGCTCCAATAGTTTGCTCTCGCTCAGTCGAGCGATGTACCGCGAGAGATAGAAGCACCGAGCACGTAGTGTCAACTGCTCTGCTTGCTCTGGGGCAGGATTCGTCCCCAGTATGGCTTGCAGACCGCTTTGGAACTCTGCGTCTGATGCCCATGCGTAATCTTCAAGCTGTTGGAATATTGAGTGATTCCCAGCAGCACCTTGTCCAATCGCATGCTCAGTGGTCATGCTTGTGCTCAGTGGTGGTTCTGGATGGACGAGGGGGACGTGAGGGATGCGTACTTTTAAGGTCAAAGTCCATACACAGATGCGGGTAAGGCTGGCTTTTAATACGGAACCGAGAAAGCCACTAAGGCGGAGCTTACTTGAACTTCCTTCACTTAGAGCAAGGCGTTTAGCATCTTTGTTTACCAGCACCACTACATCTACTCACCCATCCCCCCTTCTCAAACAAACCATCATCGAAGCTGCTCATGACAGCAGAAAAACCGTGACAGTACAGACGGTACACAAACGCTTTATCTGATTCACTGAGTGACCACCCGCACAATGGCCGAATTTATTGGGCAAGGCCACCTCACTTCGTGCTCACCGAAAGTCGGACTGACCGTTGGTGCAGTTCACGCATCTCTTTGATCTCGAAGAGAGACATTCGGTAGTGGCCCACTCTTTCCAGTTGTGTTGTGCCTGGCCGTCTTGTCGCTAATGACATGCCAGCTATGTTGGTACGCTTCACGAAATCAGCTCAGAGAATTCCACCGTCGCACTGGAGCAAGTTGTATCATTTGGCACTGAAGGGCGTCGCCCTGACGATGAGGTCCCACCATCGGACAATGTCTACGAATACATCGTATTTCGGGGGAGTGATGTCAAGGACTTAAGGATCGAGGAAACTCCCAAGGAGAACAAGCCCCCTCAGCCGCCAAAAGTGCCAGATGATCCAGCCATACTTGGAGTAAGTCTCTCCTGATCGCTTTCGCTGGCGCCGTTGTGCAGTAGCACAAGGGTTTCGAAGTGATGAAGTATTTCGGATGTAAATCATTTTTATACCACCGAGAGCGCAAAACCCATGTGGATATTTTCCGTTGCCTTCCTTCTGATATAGTTACTATTCTCTTTGATTTCTTCGCCACGAATATGCTGTCAAGCCCACTGACTTTCGGTTACTTCTAGAGCGCTCGACGTTCGACTCCATCATCAACACCCCAAGATACAATAACAACTCCACAACAGCAGCCACCATCGCAGGCTCAACAATTTCAACAGCCACAACAGCAGAACAACAACCAACAACGCCAGCAACCACCCCCTAGGTTTCAACAGCAGCCACCGTTCCCATATTACTACCCTCCTCCACCCAACCAGCGGTTTGGCCCGCAGGGATTCCCACCTGGTCCTGGTTTCCCTGTCATGCCATATGGTGCTCCTCCACCTGGATGGTATCCTCCCCAAGGTCAAGGTTTCCCGCACCCATCACCGGGCCAATTCTATGGTCCTCCCAATCCTCAACAAATGCCAATCGGGCCCGCTGGTCCAAATCAGAACCAGCAAGGGTCACAATCAAAACAGTCTGCAACACTGGCTCCGGCTGCTGACAAGACGCAAGAACCTACCCCTCAGGTAGAGTCACCTACAAAGCCGGTGGCCATGGTGAAACTACCCAGCGCGGTTACTACTCCAGCACCCCCCACGAACGCCTCGAATGGGCCACCACCACCCATAGAGTCTAAGCCAAACGTCTTAGAAGCTTTAGCGCCGCCTGCTACGGTTCCCAGCGCAGATTTTCCTACAACGGCTAAGTCTGTGCCAATCGGACCCAAGTCTGGACGGATCGTGCCTGCGATTCCTCGCTTAAGCCCGGCCGCCAAGCCTTCAGTGCCTGTGAATGGCAACTTGCAATCGAAACCAATGAATGTGGCTCAGGCACCTGCGAAGCCCGCCGCACCGCGTCCCACTGGAGTTGTAACCAAGTCTCTGGAAGAGGCAAATCGAGATGCTAGGGCTGCTGTGGCGGCCGCTATGGCCAAGCTACCTCCAGCACCGGGTCAGAAGAAGCATGTGGAAGGCGACAACGCAGTTGACAATCTGACCAAGAAAGTCAACGAGATGCGCACCAATGACAACATTCGAACGTCAAGGCAGCCGGGCACTGGAGGCTACGCCGCAGGCCATCGAGGCGGGCGAGGAAGTTACCGCGGGGGCCGCCCACAGTCGGACCAGCAAACTAAGAAAATCGAAGTCCCCACCACCGACTACGACTTCGAAACCGCAAACGCAAAGTTCAACAAGCAGGATCTTGTTAAGGAAGCCATTGCAGGCGGTTCTCCCATTGCCAGCCCCACCAGCGAAGGCGCCGTGACCAACGGCAACGGAACAGCAGCCGAGAACACCGTGAACGGCGCACCCAAGGACATCGTCGCAACCAACTCCAGCGCAATAGTCTACAACAAGACTTCATCCTTCTTTGATAATATCTCAAGTGAGGCCAAAGAACGCGAGGAAGCCGCCGGCAAGAGAGTCGGGGGCCGAGAATTCCGAAGCGAGGAGCAGAAGAAGAACTTTGAGACTTTTGGGCAGGGGAGTGTGGATAATGGGTACCGTGGCGGTTTCCGAGGAAGAGGACGTGGTAGAGGCGGACGAGGTAGTTTTGGGTCGAGGGGTGGTAGGGGTGGTGTGAGGGGTGGACGTCCACACGAAGGAGCTGTGGCCGCTGAAAGCTAGGATTGGAATCACGTGTTCCCTGCAGGAATTGGGGAAATGAGGAGGATTGCGTATCATCAAGCAAACATGTGATGCGCTGCGTGAAGGCCAGCTTTGACTGGTTGTACCGGACTTTTCTTGTGTACTACTATTGCACAGATGACGTGGCGTACGTCTCCACTGTTGAGACATCTAACAAAACGCTTGTGATTTGTGGGGCCAATTCAAAGGGTATGGGGTCTTGGCGGGTTTCAATCAAGAATTTCTGCTTATTTTCTAGGTAGCAGGTCTATCTACTAAGGTAGGGTACTAGTCTGTTGCTACCACCAAGCATTTATTGACTGTCATTCCAAAAATTGTCGAATAAATTGTCGAATATCTCGTAAGGTGGCACTAAATCCTCCCGTTCGAGTCTCTTATGGATCTTGTTGACCTTTCTTAAGACCGACCTTCTCTCCCTCGCCCACAGCCCTCACACCCCCAGCCCACACCTCAATCTCCACCCCTCTCTCCCCATCCATGGTCGGTGGCGCCCATGCCGCAAACACAACCCTTATCCACCGCCTCCAGCCCCTAGGCGCCCATTCCGCACTCCCCTCTTCCTCCGCGTAGCTAGATTCTTTAATCAGAGCGACGCGGCACGCGATTTGATTCGCCCAGACGAGACCGAGGGACGGGGTTTTGAGATTGTGGTTCCCGTCGGTAGGGGAAGAGCCCCAGCCGGTGAAGAAACGTTGTTGGTGGTCGAGGGTTAGCGGGTTGGAGACTGGGGGGTGTTGGGGATGGATTTGTTGGGGGGAAGGTTGTGGGGAGGATGGGAGGTTGTAGGTGTTTTGGTAGGGGCGGGGGATGATTGGGGGGAACCGGTCGGCGACTTGATTCGCTACTACGATTGCGCAGTTGTGGAGGCGTGCCAGCTCTCGGAGTTGAGCACCGAGACGGACGAGTTGGGCGGAGCGAGTTGCGAGCGCTGAAGGAATATTTGGACCGTCACGCTCAGCGCGGTAGTTTGCAGCGATGGAGTCGATAATCACGAGTCCGATGTTATGCCGTGACAATGCGACGGGGAGTTGGTAAGTGAGGATGTGGTCCTGGCTCTCAAGATCAGGAGTTTGAAGTGTAAGGATTTTGCTCAAAGACGGCTTTTCTGCGTGGATTGAGGTAGAGAGCAAGGGGTGCGCGGAGAGGAGTTGCGATAGGCGAGTAGTGGGCAGTGGGTGTTCGGTTGAGATGTAACAGGTGGGGCGGGAGAGGCCGTGGGGCGCGGGAAGCTGAGCGGAGAGAAGGAGGGTGAGGAGGAGTTGGGTTTTGCCTGCGCCGCTGGGGGAGAAGTGGGGTTAGTGAGTGGTTTTGAGAGGGAGAGCGGAGGGAAATGGGTACCTTTCACCTGTGATTTCGGTGATGTAGCCCGTGGGGATGCCGCCGACTAGGGCGCAGTCAAGAGCGGGGGAAAGGGTGCTAATAGTAGAACAATGATCGACTAGATCATTTCCGCTCTTTCTTAGGGAACCATGTTTTGCAGTCTCTTCATCCCCAACAGCATTGAACGAGGAACCGTTATTCGGGAGTCCCAGCTCCCCCTGTAGCGTAGCAACAACATGATTTGCAAGACTTCTGACATCCAGCAAAGGCAGTTGCGCCCGCTTCGCTATCTCCAATGTATCAAGGGTGAGCAGGTCAGTGGTGGTGATATGGTGTTTCTCGAGAGACGGCAGAAGATGTGTGTATGATTTTGTAGGGAAGTCTGGGAGGGTGTGGAGGAGGTCTGTCATGAGTATTTGAGTAAAGAGGCCATGTGGCTAGCCGAGTGCTCCAAAGCCTTGAATGTTAAAGGCCAGCAAGAGAGCTCGAGATAACATACATTGGACGGGACGGTTCGCAAGTCATGAGAAATCACGAAAGGGACAGGCCCGACACGTGCCGCGGCAAGCCCTACACCGCGGCTCGGCTCGGCTCGCGCCGTCATCGATTACTTCGTCAACAAACAAACAACCCAAGCCAGCACCAATTTCTCCTCTTCTCAACCACCCCATTACGCTCCGCCTTTTACTCTTCACGTCCAACATCAACAATGCCCCGCAAAACTCTCTACCCCCGCTCAACCATCAAGCGCACGATCAAAGCCCACTCCGGTCGCAGCCTGAGCAAGAACGTTGATGTCCTCGTAAGCCATTACTTTCTTCCCCTTCAATCCCCATCCCAGACCACCCTTCTTGTGACGCAACCTGGAGGAGCTTACCTCACAACACCACATAGATCTTCCTAGACTACACACTCTTCCTCCAAGAGTACGTCCTCACCACTCCCCACTTCCCCACAAGTCCCCTCACCCAACTAGAACTAACGCCCACAAACTCATAGCCTAATCCGTGAAGCCTCGATTGACGCAAAGAAGAACAAAGAGAAGGGCATCACGCCAAGAGCACTGAATGAAGTAACCGAGGTACGTTGATCGTCGCCAGTTGCTATCATATAAACTTCGACGCCAAGACTGATACCGGGAATAGCGGAGCTTGAGGAAATTCAAGGCTTGAGAGCGGATAGAAGGCGCGTACGGAAATACAAACAGTTTTGAGCTGGTTTACACGCCAGGCCTGTATGCTGCTGAGGAAGGGGTTATATTCAGGCTTGGGGTTTTGGAGAGGTATACCATGGCTGCCGAGAAGAAACCGGCTTTGATGGATTAGGCGGACATGTGCAGTACCGTGGCGAGATCAGAGATGGAGACATGTATGAAGGAACGCTTGTTGGTTGACTCGAAAGAGGTTAATGGCATGACCGACCGCAACGAGGATATGAATGAACGGCATTTGTGAAACGAGGTCAAGTTCTCAAGTGTTTCAAGAGGAAATTTCGCGGCAAGGGCTGGAGGTTCTAATTTGCAGAGCGCGTATCCAGCTGGCTGTGCATCCGCGAATATAGCTAGTGGACAAGGTTTTTTGCCGCTGATGGCAGATTGAAGTCGGCGCCAATTAGATTTTGCCTCATTGCACACCACTCTGAATAAAAGCATTTGAAGGCGATTAAGGATATGTTTTAGATACAAAACAGTCTCTCTAGCAACCCAGCAAAATGTACATTTCATGCCCATCGTCTCCATCTCTCATCTTCAGCGTACAAGCACAAAAAGCTCTTTGCACGAGAAATAATTGAAAAGAAAGAGCTGCGAGTGTGCAAGTTGAGCACCTAACAGCCTGTAAAACGGCCACTGAGAAGCCGGGAGCCACAACATCATGAGCGATCCCTTCTGAAATACGCCTTACAGACATACCATTGCCGTTGTCTTCGTGCAATTACCATCGCTCATCCCTCAAAACCTCCCCCCCATAACCGGCAACATCTCTCCTCCACCCCCCATCTCAGCCTTCAACGGACTCCCACTCTGGCCTCCACTCTGGCCCGCACCCCCGTAACAACTTCCCGTCCCACTGCCCCCACCGTTTCCAGCCGCATTCTGCAGGCCTCGGAAAAAGTGGTCAAAGCTCCCCTGCGACTTCGTCCACTCCTGCTGCTGCGCCTCTCGCTGCATCTGCATTTGGAAGTCTTGTGGAGATTGGAATTGCAATCCCCCTGCCGGGCGAGAGGCGGTATGTGTGTAATTGGGTGGCGGGCTCTGATGAGGATGAGGTGAGGTGAAACTTGGGGAATGTGCGGCGTGGTTGGGGTATGACGAGGAGGCGGAGTACTGGTTCTGCAGAGGGTTCTGATAGGTGGAGTAAGAGTCGTATTGGTACGTTTGTGGGGGGTAGTACGATTGGTGTGGCGGTGGAGGAGCGTGTTGGTGAGTGAAGTTGAGGGGTTGTAGAGGCATACGTGGAGACTGTGAGTTTGTCGAAGCGATACCGCGTGGCGGTTGCTGCTGGCGATTGTGCTGTTCCATCTCGCGTTCTCGATCCTTTCGTTGTTCGAAGGCTTCTTGCTGACGCTTGATCATGAACTCGCGGTCGATGATGAGCTGGGACTTGACGAGTTCTTGTTGGCTTGGGCTACGCTTCATAAGAAAATCTTCGCTCAAGCTTCCACTTTTTGCTCGAGCCGGTGGAGGATCGATAGAAACAGGTTGGTACGCGGGTGTGAAGCCTCCTCCTTGCGCGTAAGGTGACTGGTAAACAGCGGGACGAAGTTTATCGGCAGCGTGGAGGTAGGCGTATTTCTCTGGAAGAGGAATGGTAGAAAGCCCACTCGCGTTTTGGAGCTGCTCTAAGAAATTCCCGTATGCAGGTGCTGCCTTCTGGGCAGATGGCGGTCTGCTGAAGGGATTCTTTGCCACAGAGCTACCTCCGCCCATCATGTTCGCGACAGGAGCTTGAGGTTGCGGACGTGGCTCTCGTTGCTGCTTGGATTGGTGATGATAAGCTATGGTCTGTCCATAGATGTCACCGTGCAGTGATGACGGCCGTTGAGATGCTGTTGCCATCATCGGCGCCGTAGGTGCCATAGAACCCATGGGCGCTGGTGGAGCTCGATAGCCCGGCGAACCATCATATGGTAGGTTCTGATACTTTTGGGCATTGTAAGGTTGTAAAGGAGATTGCTTCGAAGCGTTGTGCTGGAAGGCTCGTTGGTTGTGCAACGCTTGAGGATCAACATGACCGCCGACCTTTGATTTGTAGTCGTATGGGGCCGACCCAACGATTGCATATTTACCGTGATAAACCCTGTCCTGCATGTTTGGCGGTTTGTTGATTAGCGACCTGTTATTTTGAAACTTCGCCGGCTGAACGTAGGGTCTAGGAGGCCGTGCGGCGTTAACGGCATGTACGTTGACTCCAGTAGGATAAGAAGCCGGGAACGATCTCCTTGGGGGCAGAGCAACTGCAGTTGTAGCGATTCTTACACTCTCTAGGAAATGGGCAGTAGGATCGTTGCGTTGTACAGCAGGATTTCCAGTGTACTGAGCTTTGGCTTCGGTAGATGTTTTACCGAGATAGAACCACAACTTCTTTGGCTTTGAGATATCAATCTTGACCTGGTGTGGGTTCCGGATGGATTTGCAAGTATTGAATTCAGACCAGATGAGTTTGCTCTGAGGATCACCAAACGGCTCGTCTGCTTTTGGATTAACATTCGAAGGATGTTCGGCGGTGGTCCGAGACTTCTGAGCAAGATGCGCAGGCAAGGGCTTAGCATTCTCGGAAGGAATAGGCAATTGTGAATTGACTGGATCAAAGATGAGGAGCCACTTGTATTCGATCTCGATTTTGTCGCTGTGACCCATTAGCGGCAACGAACATGCTCGGGAGAATGGAATTACTTACCCATTTGGGAGAACCTCTACCAAAAGCGTTTGCTCGCTCTTACGATTTTCCAGAACAGTCCCGGCAAATATTTCGCCTTGATGATACTGCATCTGGACTAGCTCCCCAACCTGGAGCTTAGACGCTTGCTTGCGTATGAAGGTATTTTCTTCAAGAGCTTGACCATCCACATTCTTACCTCTCTTGATGCGATGGAAGCGGCATCTGAAATCAATACCAGTATCGGTATACTCGGTCCCGTCTTCTCCAAAGACTGGCACTAAGCCGATATCGACTTGAACCCCAGCTGCTGCAGCACATGTAGCATGATAGGCTCTTGTGCACTTCTTCTGGGAGCACTGGAAGACCGCCCCCCGCTTGTTACGACAGTAATTGCATTTAAGCTCTAAGCGGGCTTTGTCAATACGGGCCACATCGCAGACCTTCTCAGCACCACCCTCCTCAGTTATGTATGTTTCAGGAGTGTACAAAGCACAGCGACGATGTGCTTCGAGGCCGTTATCCGTAGGAAGTAGCTTCTCGTGAGGGTTGTCGCTGGGGCAGAGTACGCATGGCTCATGCAATGGAGCTTTGAGCTTTATCCGTAGCCGCTTGACTTTGGGCCTAGGATCCTTATCACCTACCTCTCTCTTTCGCTTATGGCTACGCTTAGGCTTTCCCTTGTCACTCCCGGGAGGAGTTGGCAAGTCTGTGGGGCCATCATCATCCTCTTCGTCTTCGTCGTCTTCTTCGGTCTCCTCATAGTACTCCGGAGTTGGCTCGCCACGAAGTTTCCGCTCGATGTCATGAACGTCCACCCACACACTATCGGCTTCACAATTGCATTTCCTGGCAACCTTTCCGTAATCCAGCCAAGCTTCAGTAGCGAAATTGACCGATTCAGCACAATTGTAACCGAGATTATAACCAGAGTGATACCCATAAGGGAAAGTGATGACAAACTCCCCTTCGTGGTGGACAAGACGGTTAACGCGAATGTTGTACTGAGACTGCAATAATTGAGGAGAGATCAGGTAGGTCTTGTGCCGCAAGAATTGATCACAGTTCTTTGCATCGGTTGGCCAAACGCTTCGCATGGCAGCTTCGAACCTCCTTGCGTCTTCCTGGGAAATACTATACCATTGCTTTGGAGCTCCAAAATGGATATAGTTTATGCTATAAAGATCCACGTCTTCTAAATGCCAAGCAAACGACGCCTTCCACATTCCAAGGTAGAGGTAGGCTGTGTTAACCCCTGGTATCTTTTGGCCAAGTACGTCCAAGAGATTCTCAAGCTTGGCAACGTTCCAAGCTTCCGTGGAGTCGTCAAACAAGGATCCAGGCATATCAGCACCATACATAGGATTGTTGAATGTTAGGCTCTTCCAGTAAGCAGTTTCCAGTTCGTTGCAGCGTTCTGGGGTCCATTCATCTTGGTTGTGAACGCGGTAGTCAAAATCTTTGAAGGCCTCCTCATCAATGACATCGGCCTGATCTCGACGGTTGTGCTGCCGCCTAGACGAAACCGATTTAGGCTGGCGGCCCTTTGGTTTGGCCTGAGATAAATCTTCCTCATCACTTAGCTGCTCTTTTTTCAACTTTGTAGGCTTAGCGCTAGGAGATGTGGGCGTTGGCGGGACTTCAACTTTGACCTTGCTTCCCTTCTCCTCTTCCTCCTGCTCTTGTGCATCATGATTGTGGACTGTGGTTGGTAACGGGCGTACCCTGGGGCGGCCAGGTCCACGCTTTTTCCCATTCGGAAGAGTTGTAGACTGGTTTTTAATTCGCGTTGGGGCGCTGCGTGTGGTCTGGGCCTGATTACGCCTCCGCTCTCCACGCTTAGCTGGAGGCTGGTGGTTGCTCTCCTCACTCAGTGCCTTCCATTGTGGTAGGTTATAAGAGCGCTGCTTCTCTATATTGGCTTGTGTGTAGGTGCCATGTGTACCATGAAACTCTTGTGTGATTGGATTCTTGACTTTGACCGATTTGACTTGCTCATCTAAAGCGGGTAGTGAATCGCGCCTATCGCTCATGGTTAGTGCGGTCCGGAAAAATCGACACTAGCCTCGAAGCTTTGACTACACATACCATTCTTTTGGTGGTATAACCTTGACGATGCCCGACTTCATGCCATATTTGTCGATCTTGGATATAAACGATTTGAAACTGCGGAATTGGTGCATGGTCTACGTGCACACAACAAGAATCAGCCCACATTCAGCTCAGTATGGTGTTCAAAGACACAGCAGGCTCCACGGGCGCCAAACAAGAACAACGATTGGGTCCCTTACAGGCTTGAAGACCGGAATCTTCCCACCCTCATAGTAATGGTCTGGCAAGATCTCGCCGTTATCTTCCGGCTCGACATCGAGGTCAGAGAGCTCTGAGCCAGAATCGTCATGTTTGTCGGCTTCGTCACTGGCCGGGGGTGTAAGGGTTGGCTTGCCCTCATCCTTGACATCCATGTCGCTTGGTGGAGACATAGCAGCAGCCGCCATCGTGGCCTAGTGTTTGTGTGTCGCAATCCGCAGCCGACAGACCAATCCTGTCGCAATAACGGAGGGAATAAAGGAGCAGGATTGGGGTTACTTGAGGTCGAGTCACTAGTATTTATGTATCGAGGAAGAAGGTTATTGATGATTGAGTGATCTCCAGGGACGGAAGCAGTGACTGGAGTGGACCCATAGGCTTGAACGAGAGAACAGGTCATCAAGCAGCCATAGCTGGCCTTCGGAGTCGTCGCAAAAGCTATGGAACAATGTCGGAGAAATTGAATGGTAGTCGTGATTGAGGTTGCGGCAAATCTAGATACCAGCCTCGGCTAGCCTTGTAAGGATTAGTCCAACACCCGGCTGAAAATGAAGGTAAATGCCCCACCGTACGCACGTGATCTGCCACTTTTGCACAATGTTTCCTTTAGGGTGTAAAAGGATAATACTGAGCTCTAATAATGTTAAGAAAGTTCAAGATGTGATAAAGCGTGTACTATCAGTATTGTGTTGATTGAAAGTGTCTACAAGGTTCTAAGACTTGCTGAACGATGCTGGCTGATCCAGTTTGCATATGCAGTCCATAGTCGCATGATGAACCTCTCAGTCTTATTGTAGATAAACGGTCTTTATACTTTTCCCTCACAAAAGATTCTGTGTCTTGCAGTTCTCACCCTGGGTGAATCCCATCTTCTCCAAAGTAGCGGCTAAGACAGGAAACTGTTCCAGAGCTCGGGCGGGTGGAGACATGTTCAAGGCAGACACAAGAGTTGATTAGAAGCTTCATGATATCTGACACTCGAGGAGCTCTGGAAACATCGAACTACCGTACATGTCCCCCCAGCTTTCCAGGGGTTTGACGCAGCCCTAGGTGGTGCTGACACCCGTAAGGTCGGTGCCGTAGGTACTTAAAGTATGTTATGCATAACGGGCAATTAGAGGTGTCATCCCTCCACGTCTCCCGGCTATCTGACCGCATGGGCATCTGAGCTACTGCGGAGCCGCCAAGCCCAAAGGCGAAAAGACTGGGAGGCAGCTGCAGTAGATTTGATGCTCCATTCGCTATGCGTATGACTCTTTGACCAGCTTTAGTACCAACCACTGGACCGCTCTGGTATACAATGCAGCGCTTCAGATCCTTTCAGCTCGCTAGAGATACACCGAGACTCGTAGACACAAGCGAATCTGCGCCGGAACAAGAAAGGCGCTCAAAACATTGCACCATATGGATCATGGTTCAACCTACAGAGGAAGCCCTTCGCCACGTCCACGGGTTCCATGGAAGCCGCCTCTTCCACGTCCTCGATACCCACCCTCTCCTCCACCACGGTCGCCTCGGAATCCTCCGCGTCCGCGATAACCGCCTTCTCCGCCACGATCGCCTCTGAAACCACGGCCACCACGATGTCCGCCACGATGTTCATTCTGGGAACCACTACGACCACGTCCGCCGCGTCCATGATGTACTTCGTGAAATTCATCGCCCCCATTGGCTTTGGGCTCGGCCGCTGACGGGGCAGGGACTGGTATCGGTTCAGTAGGAACATCCTCGGCCCAGCTCTGGGTACCTGCCATAGCCGCAGGGGTAGCCGCAACACCGGTTTCCGTCTCCGCGGGATCACGAGGAACCTCTACCCAGCTACTAGCGCCTTGTTCAGCAGATGCATCCCAATTCATTCCGGCCGCAGCGTTGGCAGCTCCAGCGTCAATGTTTGACGCCTCCGGAACTGTAGGTGTGTCGACATGGTGAGATTCGCCATTTGCCATTGGCTCAGTCTCAGCATCGATCTCCGTCAATCCCGCATGAGCAATCGTTGGGTCAGTCCCCACCTGGGCGGGAGCCTCTTCCGCTGTTGGAGGTGCAGGCTCGGATTGGGCAACTTCTTCAGCCCAAGCTTCCTCAGCAGCGTAGGGAGCGTATTCGAAGGCTAATTCCTTGACTTGCTTGTCTGGATCACAGGAATTAGTTATCTAGGCTTGATGTGGCTATAAAACGCACAAGTGGGTGTAGGGCAACAACTCCAACTTACAGGTGAAATCCGAGGGAGTTTGGTCAACCGTAGGAACCTTCTCATCGCTTCCTAAAATCAACTGTTCCATCGCCACAACGGCCCCAGCTTCTCCCCCATAGACCAGTAGCAGAGCACCTTCAAAAGCTCGGTTCTCGGGCGAGGTCTCATCGCCGCTTTGTCGTTTCGCCGCCGCTGCTCTCAGGAATTTGCTAAGAGTCAGGAGATTATCCTTTGCCTCCTTCTGACTCTCGGCTTTGGCCTCAGCAGCCACTGCCCCCTTCACCTTGTCCATTTCATCCTTGTGAGCGGTCTCAAGAGCCTGCTTTTCTGTTGTAAGGCGCTTTTGGTAATCCTCGTCGAATTGTTTGTACTGAGCGATCTGCTCTTCGAGTTGCGCGAGCGAAGCTTGTAATGATGGTTTTTTCTGGGCTTGTGCCTTTTGGTCTTGGTTGATTTTGCGAGAGGTAAGGAGCTCATCAAGGGAAAGATTTGGGTTCTCGGCAATAATGGAATCGACTTTCTGGGTGGCGTTCTGAGAGTTCACTATCAGTAACAGTTTATAAAGCAGATATAAACGGATACTTACCAGCTTCTTCTTGATATTGCGGATGTTCCTGAAAGAGAGCATTAGCACGTAGCCTTGGCGGTGCGGTTGTTTCGTCCCAGTTGTATACTAACTTGTACAGCTCCTTGAGGTATGGGCTTTCGTAAGCTGAGTCCACCCCGTTCGCGGTGCCCTCAGAAGCTACTTGGGCGGTCCCAGTTTCACCGTCAGAAGGCGCATTCTGCTTAGCAGGAGCCTCTGCTTTAGCTTTCTTCTTCTTCGCGGTCTTAGATTCTTGTTGCTGCCGTGGTGGCGGCACTGATGGTACAGCTGTCTCTGACATGATGATACTGCGATCAATTTGAAAAGTTTAGCTGGGTAGTGTTTGATCTACGATCTGGCTTGAGATTTTCTGGACGAAAGCTTGACTTGAAGAGTAGGGATGGAAATCGCTGCGTAAGTTGTACGAGGATAGTATCTGGAGGATCTGCAGATGATGTGAAGTTGTGGGTAAATGTTGATTGAGTGAAGCTCTGGAAATCAGTAAATATCTCGTGTTTCCGTAAGGCTGTGACTAGCGCGTTTGTATCCATGTATTTCCAATGAACATCCCTCTAGCTTAACGTTCTGTCGAAAAGTACCGGTACTTCGTTTTGCCTTTGTCGACTTGGTGTTCGAGCGTATGCTAGAGTTACTGACAACGACTCACCTGTCTAGTGATTAGTGCTATGAGTTGAATGGTAAAAACTTTCCATAACCGAATGCCTCAGTGAGTTGCCCTGCTGAGCATCACGATTGAACAAGAGGGCGCAGCTTAATCCAAATGTATCATGTCCTCGAACCGATGATCAACATATCGTGGATAAATCTAGTCTTTTGTATACATAGGTAACTACGTCTCCATTCATTTTCCTTCCTCAACTTTTGGTTCTTACGATTGTACCAGCCCACTGTCTTGAAAGCCCTTTTTCAGCTGATACGATATTCAACCAAGCGTTTCGTTGCTCCTACACTCATCATGAGCAGTCTCACTATCCCTCATCTTATCTATTACATAGTTGATCTGGCGACCTGCAAAAGCCACCATATCGAACACCAAGATGGGCGTTTTAGCCACAACAAACTGGCACCTCACTCACTTGGATGACTGGCCGGTTCAGTCCGAGGAAAGGGAATAGGGCTAATGCTCTAGATAGACCACAAGCTCACAAATATAAGCCAATTGCTCCATCTACATATGATACTTCAGTCAAGAACTGCTCGCAAATGTATCAGATCCTCAATCCCCTACTCAAAACCCATCTCTCCCATTCTTTCTCTCTAAAGAAAAAGCCAATCCTAGCTCTATTCCCTCCACGATACCATAAACCATCCCACATCTTAGAAATGCCCAAAAAAAATGGCTCCCCTACTACCCACGCACCGCGGGGAGCAAAAAAAGCTCGACTCACAAATTTTCCCCGCACCCAACCACCAAATTTACTACTGAATTAAAAGAGATATATTATATTTTAATAGCCTGTCATTCTACCCTCTCCTTCTATAACTGCTTTTAATCGCTCTGGCATGGTAGAAACCTTATCGTTTATGTACTCCTGTGAGACATGGGACCATCCTTCGTAAATCAGCCCCTTCGTAGCGTGATCATCCCAATGCGGATATTTCCGTAGCTCCTGTTTTGATACCTGCCACATGTTCTCTATAGGAGATAAATCAGGTGAAGATGCACAATTGAAGTAGTGCTCCAGCTTGTTCTCTTGTTTCCAGGTCCTAACGATGTTTTTTGGCCCTGTTCCATGACCTGAATCACCATTCTCCTCCAGCACGAAACGGGAGTGATTTTCGATCCAGGGCTTGACTATAGGCTTCAGAATTTGCTCCAAGTAGATCTTCAGAGTGAGTTTTCCATTGATATTTCCGGGCACGTCGTAGAAATGAATATCCGACTTGAAATTATGACCTACTGCAGCCCAGCAATGCTGTCTCTTTAAATCCTTATCCTTGAGTGAATTCGCCTCCTGTATGCAGTCCATGCAGTATCTTTGGCCTGGCTTTCGTATAATTCGCAGCTTTCCTTGAGGCCCGTATTCAAAGTGAACTTCATCGCTGAATCGAACTGGCCACCAATCCTCCTTTTCAGGATATCTTTCCAACATGATGACAGCGTATTCAACCCTTTTAGTGGCTGTACTAGGCGAAACCCAGCCCTTCATACAGGCAATGCACTTGTGATAGTTCATTGTTCCCATAGCTCTCTTAATTGTATCGCCTGAACACTTCAGACCCACTTCGAAGCCTAATTGTTCCCATGTTAAAGCTCTGGCTTCAAAGCCCTCCGACTCCAAAACTCTTTCCATTTCCCGTATATCTTTGTCCGATATCAATGATTTACGGCCGCGCGTTTCTTCGTGTTCAGGATCGTTGTTTCGTCGACGTGCGGAGGCCTCAGGCTGAAGCATCTGATATCCTTGATGTTTTGACACTCCGAACGTTTTGAAAACATCGTTTTTGAAGTACGGTATGTTCATTCGCTCGCAGAATTCAATGGCCCCCTGAACTTTAGCCTTAGTAGGAGTGTCATGATGGTTGTAGTGATCCTCTGGTTCCATGGTTCTCGGCAAAATGAGTAGTAAATTTGGTGGTTGGGTGCGGGGAGAATTTGTGAGTCGGGCTTTTTTTGCTCCCCCTCGACCAGTCCAGTAATGAGAAAACCAATTAAGGACTTTGTCACATGAAATCCCCCTCCACTATACGATGTATATTCCGATCCAAAAAGATGCTCCCACTTTTTAGTTTTTTCTTTCAACTCTATAATCTCGGAGTGTGAAACGGCTGAAAACAATAGCAAAACCCGAATGATATAAATTATCGTCGCTCTTTCGCAACGAGAGACTCAATCCGCAGACCGTATGCCAGTATCGAAAACAAACCTGACTATACTAGCATCATGGCCACTTAAGGCTCTCCACGGGAAGCACTAACGCTCTTTTCTGAAAATATATTTCATGTAAGGGGGGGGTAAGTCGACTATCTGCCCCCTTGCATACATCAAAGAGTTCAACCCCCAAGTCCTGCAACCCCAGACAAATCCATCACACCCCAAAATACTACCCCGATCTCTCCCACGACGGACCCCATTGTCCTTTACCTCCGGCATCTCATCGTTCGATCTAGCGTGCCCGCTGAGCCAGATGTTGAGTGCATCTCCATAATCGTTGCAATCCACAAGATGGGATGCTGTATTCAAATGGCGAAAGCCCAGCCAAGCCCTCCGTGAGCTGGGAGAGGCTGTGCGCAATCAAAAATGGTTTGTTCTGCGACTTGCTATACCAGGAGGAACGCGGTTGGAAACAAGGCTTCAGAACCGATCATCCTCACTGAGATACCGTTGCGAATTTGAAGCGGGTTCTGGAGGCCGATGCCGAGGCTGAGTGTTCGAACTGGACACCTGAGGAAGGGGAGATTTTGAGGGAGATGCTTCAAGCAGGAAGCACAGCTGTGAAAAAGTTCGGCGTCTCAGGGGCGCTCGCGTCTTGTTCGGTTTGATGTGCCTTTTAGTTTTGCTTATGGTAATCCGACCTTTTTTGTAGGAAATGAGCTGCAGCTCGAGACGGAAAAATGTTGGCTAAGCGGCGCGGGGGAAGCCGACGACATTGCTGCTGGCAAACCACGGATATATCCCGCGGGTTCGCAAGGGAAACCAAGCTCTCAGACCCATCACATTTTTCAGTCTTCCTCGTCCTCATCCATCAACTCCGCCAACTCTTTTTCCTCCTCCTCCGTCATCAGTCTCTCTTCGACCTTCTCCTCTTTCTCCAGCCCACCCCCCTCTTTCTCCTCCTGAGCTTCTTTCTTCGCCGCGTCCAGATCCCCTGCCTTCAACGACCACCTCCTAATCGTCCCATCAAGACTCACACTCACCACTGTTTGTCCCATCACGACCAAACCCGTAATCTCGTCGTAATGGCCCTCGAACATGTGGTCGAGCTTCCCCGTCTGAGACCCAATGTCAGCCAACAAAACCCCCGCTCACAAGAATCTCCTCAGCTCACCCCTATACTCCATACCCCAACCCTTTCGTCCCTACCCCCAGCCACAACCCAACCGCCTACGTCCTCAACTCCCACCCCTCTCACCCAACCCCCAACCTCCACACTCATCTCCACCTCCCAACCCTTCCCCCTCTCCCTGCCCAAACAATTCACGCTCCCATCCGCGCTCGCGCTCCACAGATCCCCATCCCCATCAAACAACAACTTGTACACACTCGTCTCATGCACCATGATCGGCTTCTCCTTCTCAATCTCCGTGGCATGAGTAATACTGATATCCCAACGACGGATCTCACCTACGCTCCCCGCGCTGAAGATCGTGACTTGCTCCGTAGAGGGGTCGTAGGTTAGAGGATCCAGGGCAAGGTCTTGTATGCCGCGGATATGGCTACGGAGGGTGTGCAGCCTGTTCCCAGTCTCCACATCCCACACGACAAGTGCCGCGTCCGCGCCACCGGAGATCAAAACATCCTTGCCCGCAATGCGGACGCAGAGAACGCATTTTACAAAGTCCGTGTGGCCACCAACATATCTCTTCCCCTTGGCGCGAGTTGACACGGCCCAGCTCCAAATGCGTTTATCCCAGCAGCCTGCGAAGAGGGTTTTTCCGTCCGGGCTCAGCGCCAGCGACGTCAATGGCGCGGGGGGCCCTGTAAAGATGTGGTCGATGCTGCCCTCCTAGTTGTTCCCTATTTAGCATCGGATTTCCTCGATTGCAATCTTGGCAGATGCGGAAAATGGAATGATAACGGTAGCGCACCTACATCCAGCAAGACCCTCCTAGCAGTGCCTGCGCTTTCGGCAACGTAAACAGCAGGGGAAGAAGAAGAGGTGGTGGGGTCGGCGATTACGGCGAGGATTTTGGAGGGGAGGCGGATGGGGTGGCCAAAGTCATTGCGAGATTTGGCGGCGCGGCGGGAGATTTCCGCGAGGGAGTGGGTTGTCTGGAAGAAGTGGTCTGGGTCGGTTGAAGTGGTCATTGCGATAAGGGGTAGATGGCGGGGCTTCGTGGTTTTTTCGAAGCTGATGTCAAGATTCCGTTCTGCAAATTTTATGTTGTTGATAGAAAGCTATGTACCGCGAATGTCCGTCATTTCTCCCCAATTGTTGCCCAGTACATTGAACATATGCTATAAAATCTTCCATGCGAACCGTTGCCTTTACACGCCGTTGAATTCACATACCCCCCGCTAGCACACTTTCTTCTAGTACTCACTCAACCTCAACTTCTTCCCTACCGCCCGTCTTGCCTTTACAACCCTGTCACTTGGTCTCTCCTTTTCCTCTTGGCTAGCTTTGAGCGCTTGCAGGAGCATACCGGCATCGAAGAAACCATCTGGAAGCAGAAATTGGTATGGTTAGCGATGATCCATACGAGAACAACAGGAAGAATCAAATTGCGTGAAACTAATACTTTGAGCGGCAGCAAAAGAACGACGGCAACGCATAGGGAACTCGATGCACTCGAGGCGGCGTATCCCTTCTGCTCATTGCCAGCTCGCAACTGGCCAAGAAGCTGGAGATTACCGTCATGAACGCTGGCGGTGTGCTTGGTGCGGAGTATAGTTCGGTAAAGAAAACGGTGTCTGATGCACAAGGGTTCTTACATCCACCCAAGCCGTCGTCATCACTCTCGACAGCTTTTTCCTCCTCAACCGCCACTTCTTGGCCTTTTCCTCCGTCCGCTTTGATTACCCTGCCCTTGCTCTTTGCATGGCTCATCGAAGGCCGTCCTTCAGCTTCTCTCGCTCTACTCATCTTGGGAGACGTGGTCTTTTGCTGTGTTGCTCGTAGCAGCTTGCGGATCTCGAGAAGATACGATTCGAGTGCATCGACAAAGCGCCTAGTCTGGCGGTGTTTGGAGCTTGCGCAGATAGAAATAGAGTCTTCTTTAATGATGTAGCCAATACCGAAACCATCGCCGGAGGTTGGACCGAAGCCGAATTGTCTCAAAGAGGGGTTGCCGCAGTTGGAGGTAGACAGAATTGTGTTGTTGATCTTGTCCCACCCAGGATCTGCGAAAAGGGCAGGCATTTGCTGCAATGGCGCTTTAGACGGTGGGGATCCACCGGGAGAGCCATCCTCGGACAAAAGGGAGTTGCGGTTTGGCGAGCCAATGTTTGATGCAAGATCCACGTCTGAACCGTTATCTGCAGGACTCGAGTATCCATTCGAACTCATGCCGTTGCTACTCGCGGCTTCAGCGCCCTCTTCATCTACGGCCCGCTGCCAAACGCAATACAAGGCGTAGAGGTGACGATCTTGCCCTAACGCTTTTGCACACTCTTTCGTATTAGCAGTGTGTTTTTGGGTCGCCTTCCTTAATGCCTCTATCTTCTGCTGTGAAGGATTCGAGCCCCAAAATGTCTTAACGAAGTCGTATGCCTCGGCGGTGGTAGACCGGACAGCCTCAGTACGGCCATGCAAAAAAACCTTAGTCATTGCTGGTTCGTATGTATTTTCCACTCGGCCATAGAGACCATAATAAGCGGCTTGGAAGGCCATTTGGACAAAAGCATCTGGAGAAAACCCCATCGAAGTCATAAAGTTCTTTCCGTAGCCTGAAAAATCAAGCGTCTGGAACTCGTTCTGCTGAATTAGATCCGCCAGTCGGGTTTCCGCAAACCGTAAGGCCGTGCTGAGCTCAGGCAGCATATTCCATTCCAGCTTATGAGGTGTCGTGCTGACTTCACCGAAGCTATCCGGATCTCTCTTCGAAGGATCCGGACTCATGGAAGCCCATAAACTCGGTGCTTGCCCATTGATACTCTTCGCGAACCGTAAGATTGTATCGGTGTAAACGTCACTCGCCATTCTCAGTACTGTGTGCCCATCGACCCCGGTATGCTCAAAATTGATGCCTGCGCTGCCATTCTTGCATACGATAATTTGAAGCTTGTCGTACCAGCGGTTCGTGCAAGTGCCGATCTGAACTCCTTTTACCACCTCACTGGTTCCGCAGAGCATGTTACCGCATAAATCCGGTCCCGTCAATGGCTCGGTGTAATCCAGGCATAGAATGAACAATGCAGAGTCCACAATGCTCAGACATTCGGCATTATTCGTATCTTGTCCACGGGTCAGAACATCTCTCAGTCCCGCCCAGATTTTTCGATTCTCGGTACTGAGAACACCGAGTGCGCCCTTTGCAGCCTCATGGATCGGCGTTTGCTCAGCGTCATCAACAACGACCTGCAAATTCAACGCCATATCCTTCTCAGTCATAATCAGATCCGAATTGTCATCGAGGACATCGAACCAGTAGAACTGTCCTTTACAAAGCACTACAATGTGCTTTGCCCCCGAATCTTGAGCGATTTGACAGCCATTGTCTGTCGGTACTCGAGCCGTGCCAAACAATCGGGAGTATTGGTACATGCATAGCGGTGAACCCCGAATGGTATCAGGAGGGAGCTCTTCCCGGCGCACAGCACGTACGAAGGAAAGAGAGGACACCACTAAGGACGCAGCGCGGGTGACTTGATTATTTCGGGCAGGTGTTGGATCATCTTCAAGGAGGAAGAATGGATTTAGGTTCAGGACAACCGGATTGTCGAAGTTCAAATACGAGTCATACCCTAGGCCGACTTGTTAGCTCAAATGCACAATAAATGTCCAGGTTTTCGGCGTTGACTGTTGTAAGGAAAGGAGAGACTTGCAGAATTGTTCAATGTAACTAGTCTTGCCAGTAGCATACTTCTTCAGTCTGGCTTGCAATTCGAGTCCATCGTGCTTCGAGAAGTCCGCGACGGCGGCAGCTGTCTCTTCTTGCTCCCGGCTGCTCTGCAATGGTTTGAGAGCCTCGACGTATTTCTTTAGCGAGCCTTCGAGGTCTGGTATTGGTAGCTTAGGTAGCTTGTCCTGTGCAGCGAAGGTTATTCCAGGCTTGCAATCTGGTTTATGTGAAGCTAGCGGTTCACGTTGTTCATTTGAATACGATTGCTGATTGCTTTTCATAGGGGACCGATCGGTCTCTGAATTTGGTGGTTGTGAGGCTGCAAGCGACTCATTGAGAGACGTGGGCATGGTGAAGGTGCGCACTGTCATTGTAGATTGATTTCAGTCACGCGTACAGTGGGGAGATGAAAGTGGGTATTGATAGAAGCCGTAATGCACTACGGTAAAAATAGTGACAATCGTGGAGACAGTAAGAAGGCATTGCAATGCAATCCTACAACGTCAAGACATGAATCAGAAGCAGCAGCTGGAGCATCAGACGAAAGATGTGGGTATATGGAAGATTTGGTATTTGGACGTTCGAAGGTGGGGAAAGCCCCGCGACCGAGTTCGAAAAAGCCCATGAAGGAGGTGTGGAATAGACTTGGTGGACTAAAGGAACGGGGCTTTCATGGTAATGCCATATTTCTTTTGGACGTACCGGGGGTGGCCGGACAGCTCGCAGAAAAGTCGGGTTGATAGATGAAGTATCCGTACTCCGTACCTTAAAGCATGCGGTCAGTCGGACGGATCCCCTGTCGGATTTGTGATTCCCAAGTCGGAACTACCTGCAGGTATCTTGAAACAAAGCCAAAGGGTCCGAACCTGTGGTACGCCGTGTTACTTACTCTCTGGACGTTGCGTACACGCGATGCGCAGGTGGTAGGTACCTTAAGGTAGGTATGTCCAGTCGGACGAAAGGGGATTAGATAGGAAGATTGGCTGCAGGCTGCAGATGATCAATCCGACACCCTGTGCGTTCACGACATCAGCATCACGGACGAGAGGATGTCTTGATTGGGGCGCCAATTCGCATCGACAATTACGAGTGTTCTATTGCTGCAGCAATGTCACGGAACAATGGAGAAGACCAGGGGAAAGATTGGAGGTAAATGTACGGAAGAAGAAATGTGATTAGGCGTTGGATCAACGGATTGAAGACGGCTACGTACAGTAGATACAGGTCACTACTAAAGTGGAATACAGTACAAGCCATGGGACTGGTCACGGCAATCCCACCAGCTCACATGGGCGGGGTGGAGCTGTCCTGGTGGGGGGCATCATGGGGCATCCCCGCGGGGTTGCGGAAGCTAGTGCGGGGCCAATGAGATCCCGCCGCACTCCCGCCTTGTGAAGTCGAGATTCGAGACCCTTCATCCACTCACCCACTGTTGCTGTTGTCGAACGAGGGAAGCAAAGCCTCGACTGTCAGAATGCTTGCTTACTCTGAATTATATTATCTTTTTTTTTAGACATAGTAACTTCGATTCGGGAAATATCCCAACTCTCGGTGTTATGTCCTCGATTCTGTTTCTATTCGCCTCCCGGATCATAAAGGTATAGCCGTCTCATCAAAGCAGAAGGTGGAACTTGGGACGCAGCAAATGCTATCAGGAGAAAACCCCGGATGATACTGATCGTTCTTGATGAGGCTTGGGGACTAAGGCACACCAGGCCGGTTAGCATGTGGTCATGATTGTGATTTGAGATATTACCTTACCATCTCATCCAGCAATTCTGCGCTCTTCCCTTGACGCTGTTAGAACGCTTTGAAATTTCCCATTGACTTCTGTTTCTGCGGGTGGTAATATGCCTTTCTTTTTCGACCAGCTACTTCCTTGTCAAACTAGTTTCTTTCAAGACTTCTTCTCGTGAAGCCAATGTGTTCCTACCATATTTCAGAGCAATGTTAGCTATCTTCAATATTATTTCTGAAGCATACCAACCCCTTGTGACAACTTCGACGTGGTTCTTCCAGTGAAGTCGTCCAACCGAAATTGTTCCTGGCGTCCCACAACCATGATGAAGATCATCAGCAAATGAATAGCATATTCCCCGAAAGCGCACTTCAACCCCACCAGAGTCGAATGAATACTTGAAGAGCATGAATGAATCTGCAGCAGTACGCCTGCATATAATCACGGTGTTTCCTGCTTTTTCCGTCTCTTCTTTCAAGATGCCGGTATTCGTATCAAGATAATTCACCTCTGTTCGGCAGTAGCAGATGATGCCTGTCGTTCCTTCAATATGGAGAATCTTGCCGAAGAGAGATTGCAAAGCATGGGAAGGGAGTCAAGATTTGAGAGGGAGGCAAATGTTTGGAGTGAGCACGAGGAACGAAGAGCAAGGAGCAGTGCCTATCTCCAGCCCTGGAGGTTTGGTGTCCCCATCGCCGGACGGGACAGAGACTTCGGATATGTCGATGATTCCCTTCGAGAACATGAAACGGAGCACAGCCCTTGAGTCGACCACCATGGTCCCGCAATCCCTAATCACGGTCTCGGAGCGTCCTTCCTTGACCGCCACATATATACCACCATTCACTTCCCCGACAATCACTCTCACGCCGATCTCGCACCCAGCGGTCACGGTTTCCACCATCACATACCCGACGCTGACGTATCCCACCATCACACATCCGCCTCTGTCGTGCTCGACCTTCACCTGTCCCACGATTACGTATTCCACAATCACATATCCCACCCTGACGTTCTCTACCATCACATACCCAACCGTGACATTTCCGACCATCACGTACCCAACTCCCAGCACTCTAGGTTTCACGGATCCGCTAACCACATCCTCCACCGTCATACAGACCACTGCAACAATGTCAAGTCCCCCCATGTCGTTCCGCTTGATAGGGTCTGTCATCACAATGTCAGACTTGTCGTCCATTGCCCAGATCACGGCAGCCCCCTCCCAGTCGTCTTCGACTGCTCTGGTGACGACAACCCTTGCCCTGGGCTGCTATGAAGACAACGAGCTTCGTGCCCTTGCTCGCTTCTCCGACTCCGCCGCAGTATTCTGTCCCACCTTCATCCCGACACCCACCGGCACCCTCCCAGATTACATTTCGGTTTTCCCCACCCCGAGCGTGGAGAGCGCGTGTGCTTGTTTCTTGGGAGAAACACGTAAGTCACAGATGCTGAACGCAGGAACATCCTCTGCATTGCTCGCGGGAAATGGGGTCCTTCTCTTGCGAGTGCTTGTTCGACTTGAGCACGAGATGGCTAATGCTATATCGTTGATGGCCACAAACACTGATGTTCGATTCTCCCATAGCTTCGATGAGCCCCAACCCGGCCGCTTCCGGTTCCTCGAACGCTACGGCTCCACCGACATCCCCAACCCCGACCGCCCCCGCCGCTGTCGCCAACCCGACCCCAAACAAAAACTTACCACTGGCAGGCTTAGCAGGGCTCGCTCCGCTGTTGGTACTGGCCGGGGTAATCTGGTTTCTCGGTGAGACTCTCCCTTTCTTCTCGACCCGATCATCTTCGGTCGATACAAAAAACATGGCGATGGGATGTCCTGAGGTATACAGTAGCACGGGTACGGAACGAAGACTGACTCGAAACAAATAGTGCGAAGAGGGAAGAAAAAGCAAGGGTGGAACGCAGGAGGGAATGAAGTGCAGCAACGATCAATGCCGGGTGGAAGATACAGGGCACGCTGAGGATGCAACAACGAGAGTCTTGGTAAAACCGGGTGGTGTAGCCTAGATATGGCTTGGGCGTCAGCGCTCGACGTCTGTAAGCTTTGTCAGGGGTTACTTTGGATGTAAAAGATGGTCGTAGATCTATGGGGGATATTGTCAGGTCTACTGAGATACTTGATGCATTGGAGGGGCTGTATTAGCGGAGATACGTGTGGGTAAACCAGAAAAAGAAATCAGGCCTGTGCGAAGATGAGGCAGATCGGTGTAACAAAAGTCGGTGATCAGAAAATTCAAATCAAGACCTCGAGATCAACGACTAAGCGAGATCATGATCCAATTATGTTGGCATGAGAAATACACATGTGACAAAGAAAAGCTCCTAGATTGCTGTGTGCAAGATACCTACAAAGTCTTCCAGCATGTAGATGCCATCAAGCTCGCGCCATCACCATCAGGAGCTATCGACGTCCCATCCAACACACAGAAGAAAAAAGACAGAGCTCCTCTAAACGCAAGCAAAGCCAACCGTACATGTGAAACAACCTTGTTGTACCGTGCCAACCTGGATAGAAGGTTGACAGCCCATGCTCTCCGTCATGTGAACTGCCCCAAGCGCCTGATGTTCTTTAACAGCATCCACCCGCCGAGCCTGACTGTACACCTTGTCCTTGACCAACCTGAACTGTTGGCTTGTTGTTAACGGTCGTAGTACCCATTCGCTCTTTGATTTGTCGGGCCATGGTCAGGAAGGCTTGTTCGACGTTCGAGGCGTTCTTAGCCGAAGTTTCTAGGAAGGGAATGCCAAGACTATCGGCGAACTCCTGGAAATGATGGCATCAGCTGTGGCATAGTTCCTGAAGCCAGAAATGGAAGGTTTGACAGTCTAGACGCACCTTTGCAACAGTATACTCAACCACCTTCTTGTCTGACATATCACTCTTGTTTCCGACGAGTAGCTTGTTCACGCCCTCGGTAGCATAGCGATCAATCTCTTGCAGCCACTGTTTAACGTTGTTGAACGAATCCATATCCGTCACATCATAAACCACACATATGCCATGGGCACCTCGATAATAGGAGGAGGTGATGGTTCGGAATCGCTCTTGACCCGCGGTATCCCACTATTATTCATGTCAGCTCATCCAGCTCGATATAGTAGTGATGGAGAGAGCGCACGATCTGAAGCTTCACCGTCTTGCCATCAAGTTCGATCGTTCGGATTTTCTAGCCATCGTTAGCGTAGTATTCATAAAGCTTGATGGTCGGGATAGGATTTCATACAAAGTCCACACCGATCGTAGAGATATAGCTTTCAGTGTATGTGTCGTCAGCGAATCGTAGCAGCAAGCAAGACTTTCCTACTCCAGAATCACCGATAAGGAGGAGCTTGAAAAGATAATCATATCTGAGTTAAAGGGCGGTCAGCATGGCCCCTTATCATCTAGGCTATCCTCGTATTGAACTCAGAAACGGAACCTAATGTGTTTCGATGCACTTCTGGGGTTGTGGCATATGAACTCTGTGAAAGAGTGGCTGTTAGTGGCCTGTCACGGCCTTCCGTGGTGAGAAGTAACTTACTACTCTGGATTCATCTTATTGAGTGAGGAACGTCGACGGAGTCCCAGGTAGATGCTATGGAGAAGTAGCTAGAGACAGTTGGTAAGGCTGGGTTTGTGTTCTTTGTTATTAAGAGACTGGAAGTTGGTGCTGGAGTGTATCACAACGTTCAAACGGCCGAGGAACGCGCTCTAGTTCATAAATGGCCTAGTGCTCGTGCTAACTTGGTTCCTGACGTTCCAATCCCGTGACTCCTCCCCTCCCGGTCATTTCTCCATCTGTTTCTGAAGGATCAATGCTCGCCAGTACTACAATAGCATCTCGACTTGGACAGGCTGCGCTACTGAATACATGCACAGTGGCGAAGTCTGAGACATAGAAATGACTCACCTCACAGGATTCATCACAAGAGTAGAGCTTCAATTGCACGTGCATGCAACCCGAAATATCATACCAGCCCGATAAGAGCGTTGGCACTTGATATCCAGATCCCATGAACCGAAAGATATCAAACCCTGGAATCGAAGAGTTTCCCCTGGTCTTCGACGATGCCCAGAAATAATGAGACATCAGCTCAAATTCATGACATGTCTTGTAATACGAAAACTAGTCTAACGCTGGCACAGAGCGGATTAATAGTACAAAGCTATTGACCTTTGGGTATCGCCCTGTTCATTCTGCGTCAATTTCTGTACAAAGCCTCCACTAAAATACACAACCCTAGTAAGATACAGAAATATGACATGTGACTGTCGAGAAATGAAAGCTCTTACGTTGCGAGCGGCGCAGAAACGCAAATGCCACACCGGTACTCTGAGCCAGTCCCGACTTGACAATGCCCTTTATTTCCGCCACGGTCTTTCCAAAGACCTCAAGGGCACGAGTGCCTATTGCTTGAGAAGCTAGGTCAAAGAGTCTCGGCCAGAACCGAATATGATGAATTAGAATGCGATAAATTGAAACGAATGTGACTTGAAAAAGGACCAAGTGTATGCCAATCTCGAGAGCCAGAGCTGACTTCGATGTTCACGGCGTTCGTGCGGTCGAGAGACGTGGCGAGCAACAAGCTACAGTGAGTCTCCATATTGATGTAGAATAGCGAATCTTGAATAGCAGTCTTTTTTTTGTCGTGTGGTAGCCTCAGGCAGCCGTGAGCTCTTGCAATAAAGGACGTGTGAAAGAGCGAAGTTCGGAAAAGCGAAGTGAGGATCCAGTTGTTGGTTGAGTAGCCAGAAAGCACAAGATCTTAGGACGCTAACTGCCAAGAATTCCTAGCGATAAGCTCCACTGAAGCGAGATACATTGCTTTGGGCGCTCGAAAAGCGGTTTGCGGGAAGTCCAACACCGGGGCCAGGATGGGTGGCGTAGGCTGGGTTACAGCACAGCATACCAACACGAGATCCGAATTTCGAGCCTCGGAGGGATACCATGTGTTTACTATAGTCATTTAGTCTGATATTATTGTGCTGAAGGGACGAGCAGTAGACATACCGAATGTGGGAAGCAACGATATCGCGATGGTTCGGATTAGCATGGGTGAGGATGTATTGGATCAGATAATTCCCATATTGATCGCTGGCAACTGGAAAGGGGGTTAGTATAGTTGGCAACTTGTTCGTGGAGACAGCTTACTGTCAATCAATGGGATGCGAGGACGGTCGGCACGTCCTTCGCATACACGCTCGAGGTAACGCTCCATAAATTCCGCACCGCCAATTTTGAGGCATTTCTCGACGACCTTGGATGCAAATTGGTCCATGCTATACTCGGTGGCATAGCGAAGAACGTGGTCAATCGCACGGCTTCGATCCTGGGGCACTCCATGTTCGCAGATATGTTGAATGCACCAGTTTCCGAATTGGCCATGAGCGACAATATCAATGCTTGCGAGGACTTCATTGATACAAGGCCGCTATTATGATAGTGGAGACCGTTAGCCTTTGATCGGTATAGATTAAGAATGGTAACGGACCTTGTCTTCTTCAAGGCAATTCTCAAAGATGTTTTGCACAACTAAGCTGCCGGTCTCCCCAAGCGCAACATCGTGCCACATACCGGCTAACGCTTCGTTAACGTACTTCATGATCTGCGGTGGCGAGTCACTCCAACGCAACTCGAATAGCTTCTGCCAGACATGGCATGCATAACGGTGGATAACCGTTTCTGGGATGCGACGGAGAAGCTCATGAACCATGATGGCTTTGTAATCTTCAGGAACGGCATCGAAAGCCTTTTGAACGACGTGGCATCCGAAAGCATCCATACTTAGACTCAAGGTATTGCCACGAATGGCGTTGGCGATAGCAATCACCTGCTCAGGCGTTCCGTGTTCAAAGCAGCGTTGCACGAGGAAGTTCCCAAAGCGATTCACCATCAACGGGTAAGCTTGAGCAACAATGGCCTCGATGATCTCGTATTTCTGCTCGACAGTACCAACTTTGAGCTTCTGTTGTAGAAAGATCGACGCTTGCTGGTCATTGTTGCATACAATCTTATCAACAATGTACTTCCAATTGCATGTCACTGTTCGATCGAGGAGACGTCGATAGTTGAGAGGCTCCATAGGTGAAACGTATGTCTGCCCTGGCGATGATGGTGCCCGTGAAATGTTAGCGTTTTGTTTTAAGCGACTACTTGAATGACTCACAGCGGCGTTCCAGGGATTTACCGATGCTTGGCTTGTCCTAAACTCTGAGGCTGTAGGAGAAAGAGGCGTGCCGATAGGTTGCGGTTGGTATGGAAGAGACGCTGGATACATGCCGACGGACTGGTATGCTGCATTGGGAGCCATAGCAAGATTGATGCCCTCTACGCCACCAACACCGCCAGTGTACATGTCCCAGCCGTTGCTACGCGGTTGCGGATAGAACGAGGTAGCACGAGTGCCTTGCGGGTTGGATCGACGAAGGCCTGAACCGCCCTGGAACTGGCTGTAGTCATTCATACCACGGGCATCATTCCCAGAAATAGGAGATGCAGGCCCAGACCAAGTACGCTGTTGTTGCATGTGCTGCTGCTGGGGCAGCATGGGCGCTGGCATGGGCGTACTCAAACCCCGAGGATTCCATGGACGAGCACCTGCCTGACCCCAAGTAGAGCCAGGTTGCGGATAGGCGGCGCCAGACAAAGCAGAGTTGAGATTAGCTCTCGACGAGGGAGACCAAATATGGACGGCATTGTAAGTCGCAGCAGGCATTCCGTCCGATACATCAGACTGGGCATCTTCATTCACGCGCCAGTTGTCATGACGACTACCTTTTGGACGACCTGAGGGGGTGGACGTATTATACTTGTTAGTCTCGTAGGTAGGACTCATGGCTTTGTCAACATTTTGTTTGATCACGCGTGTCTGGTCAAGTTCTTGCTTCTGACGGGCAATCTGGTTTTTGGCAGCATCCAGCTCTTTCTTGAGACGAGCCATCTCACCAGCGTTAAGTTGGACGGTATCTTCATCTTCTTTGCTATCAGAGTCGTTCTCGACAGTGAAAGCCTCGGAAGCTGGCGTTAAGAGGACGGAGCTTGAGGAAGAACCGTCTTTTTCATGGCCGATATCCTTGTCTCCTTGAGCCGATACTGCGTTCTTCTGCTTTTCCAACAAGGCTTGTTGCTCAGAGAGCTTGGCGAGCAGAGTATCCATCGTGGCAGATTGCATCTCGCTTTGGGTGGTGGAAGCGGAGTGATCGATCTTCAACTTCTGTCGTTGTCAGTGGGGTCCTTCATTACTAGGAGAGACGTTTCCTAGCGAACCTTGTAACCAGAGACCGCACGATTGCTTGGCTGAGCCTGTAAGTTTCCCATCTTTGAAGTTGTTAAGGGAGCGGAGCCATCACTGGATGTAATGGCGTGCTTCGAGCTCTAGATATGAAGTCAGTTTCTTCTTTGACTTATGTTAAGATTGACCTACAGAGCTAGCCTGACGCATGGCGGTGGACATGTTTTGGCTATCTCCTTTGTCCTCGTGGATAACGAATTGAGCTGAGGGACGTGAACGAGCCGTCGGCGATCCGTTTGAAGGCAGTGCTGACATATTATCGAACTGGTCAGGCTTTGCTTCAATGGTACTTGATCGGGCTCGTCTGGTTTGTAGCGTACGTGTTGCTCGTAAGTGTTGTTTTGGTGCAAGACCGAGTGCTAGACACGCCTGTAGAGACGCTCCGGATGCAATAAATGCACAGTGTCTCCAAAAGTTCAGAGCAAGGTTTGATTTCGACTAGATTGTGGCAATGATGAAGAGATGCAGGACTCTAGAGAGAGGCAAGGGAAACTTGGTAGATGTTGGGTAGTAACCTAAATGGCAAGCGTGCTTCAAGGTGGGAAGGAACGTGTTGACTACGATGCCTGTTAATGAGAGGCAAGAGCTTTCCAGCCAAAGGATTGCAAGGGAGGAGAGACTCTACACGAACGTATTTGAGGGAAAATGTTGTGTTTGGTGAGTTTAAGTAGGAAGGGTAAGAGAACATGAAGTCGGATGTGTTGTTTATGTATCGTTTCTCATACGGGCAACCCCAGATCTCGGCTATCGTATGGCGCCAGTGAATCAACACGCCAGATCTCGATATGTGACGACATAGATGGAGATCTCGCGTGGCAGGTAAAGCATGACACGGTACAATAAAAAAGTCGATTTACCTCAAGCTGTCTTGTGTAAATTCGTATCTAGAGGTGGCGTATCGTTCAAGCAATGAAAGAATTCTCTGATACTTCCCATAGGCTGTTAAAAAACCCCATAGCATGCACTCCTCCTGCTCCTCTCCAAGCACACTTCTTACTGACAATTACAAAGTCTGGCTGCCCCACACCTGTTACAATTGGCAAGAGGCGAGCAGCATGGCGAAGTCCATGAATGTCATAACCCCAAATTAGCAGCTCCAGCCTCTCGCTTGGCAACGGTCTCAGAAGTAAGGCTCCGAGACCCTCTTGGAATTCAAAGAATCTCTTCGCGCCATACTTGCTGGAGACAGAGACTCCTCGCTCTTTGTCGATGGCTACAGGGAAGTTTGCAAGAGGGCAAAGTGGGATTCCTCTCCCCAGAGATACGGTGATGAGATTTCCTTTGTGTTCTCCGAGTGGGGCGTCTAATTGAACGATTTCTGAGTCCGCTCCGAAGTATTGGAAGAGGTTTCGAGATATCTGCAAGGCAACATTAAAGGCTTCTATGTGAGGGGTGTACACCAGGAAACGTCCGCGTGTGTGAAGTATCGAGGCTATGGCGCCCAATTGAGTACCATAACGTTGCTGTATTGATCGCCACCCCTTGTCATCCGAAATCTGATGAGATCAGCAACAAAAACGACATTGGATGGAATTCCTACCTTCCAGGACCCTTTGGCAGACCGGAGAAACCACAGCTCATCGAGGCAGCTCAAAGGTGGCACATCTAGCAAACACCCATCAACATGAAAGGTATGGGGTACAACACCTTCCATGCATCGAGTTGAGAAATGGAAACGAAGAATATTTGAAGTCTTACAACTCCAAGCCAACGAGGAGCTGCGCTCTACCTCTAATCTGCCAAGCTGGCCTGGAGATACCAATTGGTCTACAATAATACCTCCCCGCGATCCATGGTTTGCAGGGTTTGCAATCACGATGGTGAATCGACCAGGTAGGTCCGGCTTCATTGATCCTTTAGCGAGTACCTCATGATAGTATTTGCGGAGGTATGTGGTGGTCATTACACCATCAAACCAATGGCCCTTGCCTGGCAGTTCGACATACCTTGATGAATTTCCATGTTGGGATATCAATTGGCTTAGACGTCGAGAGTGGAACGCCGGAACATTGTCATCCGCACTCCCGTGCTGCTGCAAAATTGGTATACCAACAAGATTCTCGAGGAGTAATTCATGGCGGTAATCAGCCAGAGAGCTCTGTATGACAGAGACCAACTTCGGGTCTGTTTCGTTCCAAAGTTGGAATGGAACGTACGCTATGGAGCGAAACTATTAGAAAAAGTGCTTCCTCAGGGCTGCTGCAAGCGATCACTGACCTTGTATCGATGAATAGCCTGATACTGGGGCAGCTCCGATGATTTTGTCAGGTTTATGGGTCAGGGCATACCACGTTCCTTGTCCTGAGGATTTTCAGAAACCTCTTCTGGAGAGAAGACTGCTACTAACCTCCATTGGAGTGACCACTGACGAGCCATTTGTTGATGTCCACTAAAGGGCCTTTCCAGCCGTTCGTGTCTATCCAATCTGTGATTGCTCTTATCGCAGCTTCTATATCGGAAAAGCCCCAGACATCTAAGTTGAGTATCAGCACAGGGGCTCAAGACTGTCATTATGGAGAAACATACGCCAATCGTCACCACTCCAAGGAGTAACTCCTGTCGGGAATAAGACCCATCCACGAAGATCTGGAATAGAGTCAAGCATATGACGGACTTGTTGACTGTCTGCTTCGAGCCCTGCTCCATGCAGGTTCAGGATTACGGGTAAAGCCTGTGTACGATTCAAGCCATGGCTTGCACTTGGTGAAGGAGCCCTCAGAATGGCATATGAAACTATGTTTCCGGGATGACGGAAAGTAATCCTATGAGGGTCGTGAATGGTAAGGTTCAGAAAGGTATGAGAGATCGGGCCACTGTAAAGAACCAATGGGGATCCCTTTACTTTGAAAAGGATCTTCAAACACAATGTGTAAGCTTTGGGGCTCGACGTGACCAGCCGAAATGCTAGTGGTCTTGACTGACCCGGTGCCAGCCAAACGGAGTCTCCGCCTAGAATGGTAGTCTTCGAAGTGTCCTTTCTGGCCATTAGCAAGCCTTCCACACATGAGCCGCACAGATACATACGTCCATAGATATGATACACTCAATCTCAATCCAATCTTTGCTATCGTTGCGTACAGGAACAGAGGCTAAATCACTCGCTAGCTTGCTTCCAATCATATCCGGTACCAGAAGCTGTTCACAAATGACTGTCAGACGCCGAGTAGATATCTGAGCTTCGAGGCTGATAGAGATGTTTGGTTCGCCGACCCCTCCCATGATTCGAACATCTCGAATTAGTCTGAAATCTATCTTGTGATTTCCTGGTTTCAATTCAAGTACCAGAGGTGCCCTACGGTAAGCATATAGGTCTCCGCCAAAGAAAGGCTCACTATCAACCCAAAATTCAAGTACATTTTCCGTATAGAGTACGACCGATCGAGGGGTATTGCCTTCAACTACAAGGATCCCTCGTGCCCATGCTTGGTATTGGAGAGCAGCCCAGCCATATATTGACTGCAGAAATGGCCAGTCAAGGCCATCAAAACCGACGGTCAAAGTCACCTTGGCAGCGTTTGGCTCACTTTTTGAGCCATGTGCGTGATGAATTGACCATCCGACCTCACCATTCGTACCGAGTGAACTGTTGTACTTTGTCTGGCTGTCATACTCGAGGGAACGGAAACCTCCTATAGATTCAAGGGGATCTGCTCCCCAGCTTGCCTCTGGGGCTCATCAGAACAGCAGCGTTTACAGTATTGGTCTCAGATGTCAGGCTCACCTCTTGTACCAATTTGGAAAGGTCCAAGGACTTGCCATTCGCTTGAAGTGCGGAGTGGTGTAGTTTGCACTGCTTCGGGACGAAGAACTTGCATCGTTGACCATCAGCACTTGCTATTGAGGGATCTACGATTTCAGCCAGTAGCCAATCTGATTACATAGCATCTCTCGAGGTGTGGACGAGGGATTGGTGGATATTGTCACTCGGAGCATTTAGAGATCTTGACAGCCTTACGGATTATGTAATCACATCGTAAAAAGCCACCAATCAACCAGTTACGACGACCTTCCCATTGCTACTCTCTAGCTCAGTACATTAAGTTGCCAACACGACACTCGTTTACGCTTACAGTCTGAATGGATATCTGCACAAGTCTATATCTAGGTTCTAGGCACTACATATTCAGGCATCATCTTTCACTCCTTTGCATGGCTTAGCCCACACAAGATGTCCCCACCGTTCCTACTACCTTCAACGACTGTTTGGCCTTACGACCGATTGGGCAACCCAACGCTTGAAATAACCACATGCGCGACGAAGAAGCCTGATAGTTGAAAGACACTTCGATCGAAGCTGAGCATCTTGCTCTCGAGCTGCGCCTTCTGCGTTGAAGATGAAACCTTCAAATAGCGGGCGTCGGCGTTCTTCCTCCACGAATACTCGCACAGAGACCTTCAAATTTCCAGACTTCGAGCAGCCAGCACCACCAAAAGACCTCCTAGAGACGCACCATGAAGAAGCCCCTGCAGGCGGATTGTCAGCCAGGACTTCGAGCCCTAACACCTTCAAGAACGCCAACGGGATTTTACTCAATGGAAGGTGGCACGCTCCAAGAAATAGCCATGTAGCATGGAACGACGGGCATGTCAACGGGACTGGCAGGGGCCATGGACGCCAGAAGAGCTTAAGTGATGCATTCAGAACAATAAGAATGCGGAAAGGTAGCGTTGGTGCCAATGCTCATGAGATTGCGGATGCTCTGAAAGCACCAATTTCCATAAAACTCATAGTATGAGCCTCTGACCGCTGCGTGATGAACAAGTCTGATCGGAATAGATCCTCTGTCTCGTCTGGTACATGAGCTCCGCCCTGACCAATACTTCCTCCAAATCCATCCTCAATGTCTTTCCGAAACCGATCACCCTCACTCTCATCCAATTCGCCTTTGTCTCCTCCTGGTGCATATTCTTCGCCTATCTCGCCCATCTCTTTCCTCCTCTGCAAGACGCCATTCCAGCGCTCAAACACGGCATTCGTTACCCAAGTCGAGACGTCATAGCCACCACCCTGCCCCTCGCGCTTTTCCAAATCGGCGGCCACATCCTCTCCTCCACCGCAACGGAGAAAATCCCAGTCTCCCTTGTCCACACCATTAAAGGCCTTTCCCCGCTCTTTACAGTTCTCGCATACCGCTTCCTCTTCCACATTCACTACCCAACCGCCACATATCTCTCCCTCATCCCCCTTACAATGGGCGTCATCCTCGCCTGCAGCGTCGAACTCTCCGGTAATTTCTTCGGCATCCTCTGCGCTTTTGGCGGCGCTCTCATCTTCGTCACCCAAAACATCTTCTCCAAGAAACTCTTTAATGAGGCCGCGAGAGCAGAAGCTGACGGCGACTCCGCACATGATAAGAAACTTGACAAGCTCAACCTCCTTTGCTACTGCTCCGGCCTCGCCTTCCTTCTTACCCTCCCAATTTGGCTTTGGACCGAAGGTTCTCCCCTACTCTCCTCCACATCAATCATGCATCCTGGGACACTCTCCCCGATCCCCCCTAGCATCCCGTCAAACCTCCCCCTTGAATTTCTCTTCAACGGCATATTCCACTTCGGTCAAAACATTCTCGCCTTCGTTCTGCTCTCTCTTGTCTCACCCGTCACCTACAGCGTCGCTTCATTGATAAAACGCGTTTTCGTCATCGTTGTCGCTATTGTCTGGTTCGGCTCTCGCACCACGCCGCTCCAAGCCGCCGGCATCGCCCTGACTTTCCTCGGCCTGTACTTGTACGATCGTACGAGCACATCTACCAAGGCCGAGAAAAGGGCGAAACTTGAAGGCTTGCGAATTGAGCAACCCCTCCTGCCCGTGGCAGCTGATCACGCCATCACCAACAGCTTATTTACAGAATCCCCTGTGTCAGCCTCCTCTGGCAATATCTTCGGTCATACGAACGGCTACGTCAACGGTGGCGAGAAGAAAGCGGATGCAGCAGGACCGGGCAGACCAGATGACGGGAGGTGGAGCTCATGGTTACCGCCAGGTATGAGACAAGAAGAGACGTGGAGGCCGAGGGATATGGGTGGAGGGGGAGGGATTGTGGTTTCGTGAACGGTGTAGATGGGTGATTTCTTCTTTTACAGGGTTTACATAGAGGTATATGCTGACAAGCTATTGCATATGGGGCGTATGTGGATATCGTACTAGCTTTTTGCGATGGATGTCTGTACTGTAGATAATATACCCTTTTGGCCACATAGAATCTATACATGGAGATTGCATGACTTTGTTGTGCCGGGAATTGGTGATCTGGTATTTTAAATATATTCCTCCTGAATGATTGCAGTACGCATTACTTCTACAAGTACTTTGCACTCCGCGGCGCAGATGGCACGATAACCCTGGTCATTCATACAAGCCACCAATCAACTCGGCAAAGCGCACACTCAGCAACTTCATCCCGCAGCCGATGATCTTCTGATGATCTTCGCTATGATAGTTTGTACACAGGAATACGATATCTACATTCCCCCATACGCCTCCAGAACGCCCCCTCCCCCTCCCCTCCGACCTCCACCTTATGTATGCGCATTATGCTGTATCTGCGGCGTCCCGTACCCAACCTGACTGTTCGGCTCCCCCGGTGCCATGAAATTCGTCTCTGGGTTCCCCGTCGCCTTCGCGGCCGAGCACCGAGCCATTGTTGGTGAACTGTAAGAACTTATGTCAGCCGTTGAAGTAAGTCACCAGTGGTGCACGGGTACTCGAATGATGTATTGGGGAAGTGTGGAGAAGAAGACACACCTTCTTGAAATCGCATCTGTGAAATAAAAGTCCTCAATAACTTTTGTAAAGGGTGTTCCACTTGCTTTGGCCCCTTTATTCTGATCCACCAACTCCACCTTCTGCAACGCCGGGATACCTGTACCTTCCACGACATCATATCTCCTCAAGGCAGGGCTAATTTCTTCCATCCGATCTCTCAGGGCCTCCACATCGTCGTACGGCAACGGTACCCCCAGGTATTCGCTTGCTGCCCTGAGGATCTTCCAGTCATCACGTGCAGCACCAGGAAGCGACGTCGCAGCGCGCGTCATCTGTACCCTACCTTCGGTATTAACGTAGGTAGCGTGTTTTTCCGTGTAAGCGGCACCGGGAAGGATGACGTCTGCGAGCTGGGCGCCCCGATCACCATGGTGGCCTTGGTAGACGACGAAGGCATCCTTAGGGATGTCACTTGATGATATTTCATCGGCACCAAGGAGCCAAATCATCTTGGGGACGGTAGCAGCGACGGCGGGGGAGGGAACAGTGAAACCGACGTCGTAGGCTCCGGCGCGGGAAGCAGCGCGCTGGAGGACATTGTAACCTTGCCAGTCGGGGGTAAGGAAGTTCGCAGCGTTTTTGTCGACAAATGCGCCAACAGTTTCGAAGATGGTTTTTGCGTCAGGGTGTTCGACGGCAGAGCTGCCGACAATGATCATGGGGCGTTTTACCGCCTGGAGTTTCTTGCCCCAGGGACCGGAGAGGGCTTTTTTTAAAGAGGCGGCGTCAGCGCCTAGGTGCTCGAATTCGAAGGTCGATGCGAAAGGTTCGCCAATGAGCGCAACTTCGAGGTCTGAGCGGAGCCATTGTTTTCGGATGCGGGCGTTTAGGCCCGCGGCTTCGTGGCGAGGGTTTGTGCCGACGAGGAGGATGGCGTCGGCTTCTTCAACGCCGTATATTTTGGAATTGAAAAGGTAATTTGAGCGGAGGTCGATTCCATGCGCGACTGGTTGGCTGCCTTGTGGTTGGTCGAGAGCGAGATTGTCAGATCCAAGCTTGTTGGCAAGGTGTTTCATTGCAACTAATGTCTCGGTCTCAACGAGATGGCCTGCAATAGCCTTGAATTCGTTTTCTTTGGGGCCTATTCTTTGAAAAGCAGTGCCGATTTCTGCCAGAGCTTCTCCCCAGGACGCTGGCGCAAATTGGTTGTCCCGCCGGATCAACGGTGTTGTCAGCCGTTGTGTCTTCAGCCCGTCGCAGGCAAATCTGGTCTTGTCATTGATCCACTCCTCGTTGATATCGTCATTGATCCTCGGAAGAATCCTCATAACTTCCAACCCCCGTGCATCAACTCGGATATTCGACCCAAGTCCATCAAGTACATCAATGGACTCGAAATGCTGTAGCTCCCAAGGTCTCGCTCGAAAAGCGTACGGCTTTGATGTAAGGGCGCCAACAGGGCATAGATCGATAACGTTTCCTGACATCTCGGTGTCCAAGGCCGTCTCCAGATATGTCCCAATTTGCATATCGTTTCCTCTGCCCGTCGACCCAAGCTCTGGCGCACCCGCCACGTCGTTTGCGAACCGTATGCACCTTGTACAATGTATGCATCTGTTCATGGATGTCTTGATCAAAGGCCCCATATTCTTGTCCTCCACAGCACGCTTGCCACCCATCTCATGAAATCGGCCTCGGTCGGCACCGTAGCGCATTGACTGATCCTGCAAATCGCATTCTCCTCCTTGATCGCAAATTGGACAGTCGAGAGGGTGGTTTGCTAATAGAAATTCCATTACGCCTTCTCGAGCTTTATGGGTGAGGGCGGAATCCGTCTTGACCACCATGCCGGGTTGCACGGGCCAAGCACATGACGCTACAGGCTTCGGTGCTCTCTCGACTTCCACCAGGCACATTCGACCTGAGCATCATCAGCTTTCTAATCAATCCTAACGTAGTCCACAGATCACTCACAGTTGCCGGCAATCATAAGTTTCCTAAAAGCTTGGCTTCAGATGATCCTTGTTAAAAACTGTGGAGGGGCGACCTACTCATGATAGCAGTATCTGCAAAGAGCAATCAGTCATCTCTAGCAAAGCGTAATATGTGAGGGACGTACCTTGGTATAGTAACGCCTGCCTTCTCACAAGCCTGTATCAGGGCCGAGCCCGCTGTGGCAAGCATCAGAAACCTTCCGTATCACCCCACCCTTAAGATATCGCGTACCTTCTATTGAAACCTTTTTTCCATCTGAATGCGCAGTCAGAATATCATCGCCTGGGGACGTAGGGGCTACCAACCAATTGTGAGTTCCACCTCCGCCCGCCTCGAGGGCGTGGCGTAGAATGTCCTTGCGACATTAGGTTTCGCATGCCTTCCCGCTTGAGCTGCAGACCTCGTAAGCTGTGTCCGCAGCATCCTGGCAGACGGGAAAGAAACAAAAGAGAAGGTATATCTGTGGCGTGACTTCGAGGTCTTGACGTTCACACCAAATCCTTACCTCCGGCCAGCCTTAGCGCTTGATTTTAGATTAGCGCTTGCCGCTGCCCCCATGTGTTAACGACTTCCATCGCAGATTGAACTTTCCTCCTCATACTTATTCCGGGCACAATTTATTGTAGGAGATTTTGGCAACTGTGCTCTTGTGCAAGAAACCTACCATGTTTTCCTCTACAGTGTGGTCCAAGAACACGAGGCTTTTCGAAGGCGCCGTAGCTGGAGCGAACGAGGGTTTTCCCCATGAAGTTTTGTTCCTTACCAACGGCCGCTACATTTCCATTTGAGGGTTTTGACAATGCGATGTACACACAAGCAGCTGAAATCTCTGCTGCAATACAGTGTTCTTTATTAGCAATGACTTAGGTCAGAGATTTGCAACGGTTGAATGTTGACATACGGCACACCTAATATAAGTACTGTGTGCACTAGACCCCAGTAAGACAGCATTTCTTTGAGGTTCTAAATACTCCCTAGATGCAATTTAGTTACTTGATTGCTGAAACCGATGCAGAGATGCAGTTATATAGGAGCTAAAGATAACAGGTAGGACTCCAAGGTCCTAACAGAAGCGTACATCTCTGTAATGACGAGCCTCTATACTTCCACTTTTTCTTCTATCTAAAAACTTTGACCAACTTATATATTATCGCATTTCTAAGATTACATAACATGTAAGAGATGGCGAATGTACCTTACATAGGTGCATGGTACAAAAATGCAAAAAGCTCGGATCGACTCGGAGTCGAACCTACGAAAACTTGGGGTTTATCCTCGTTTATCAAGGTTACAGGACTTGACCCTAGTGCTTTGTTTGTGGCTGGTCGCATTCAAGTAACCGCATACCACTGCACCATAGGTTCTAATCCTTAAATAAGTATAGTTGCTGGGGTATATATATTACCATCTTATATACATCTTTGCACTTTCCTCCTCAGGCCATTTGTCTTTCTTTACGCTTTGCTTCTTCCTATATTTCACATTGATTCTAGAAAGTAAGAGAAGCCCTTGTTGGTTGACATAAAACGAAAACTGATTCAAAAAGTGCAAAAAGCTCGGATCGACCAGAAGTCGAACCTACGAAAACTGGGTAAATTTATAATACCGCGTTTATCAATATGGGACTTGACCCTAGTGACTGGCTGGCCGCATTCAAGTAGCCGCATACCACACTGCACCATAGGTTCTAATCCCTAACATAAGCATAGTTGCCGGGGTATATAATCATGTTAAACACATCTTTGCACTTTCCTCAGGCCGTTTGTCTTTCTTTATTTACACTTTGCTCCTTCCTTATTTCACATCGATGCTAGAGAGTAAGAGAAGAAGCCCTTGTTGGTTGGCATAAAACGAAGACTTGATTCAAAAAGAGCAAAAAGCTCGGATCGACCAAGAGTCGAACCTACGAAAACTGGGCAAATTTATAATACCGCGTTTATCAATATGGGACTTGACCCTAGTGATTGGCTGACCGCATTCAAGTAGCCGCATACCACCACACCATAGGTTCTGATCCTTGGTATATAAGGGAGCATTAGCATATATAAACAACAAAAGTGAACAAATACCAACACACCACCCGACATTGCCCACACAGAGGTACTGCTATACCTGCTGTCTGTGTGCCTCGATTGATGTCACGGCATGGGGATCATTAATTCGTTTAGGTCAACTGAGAGGTTTCTTCCACCACAGCGATTTCCACTCTGCTTCCCCTATCCCCTAGTTCACTGGAATACCCAATCCATCCGCAGACTTTCTCAAGCTAAACAGTAGTCAGATCAAGCAGCTTCCTATACTAAGACTATGAGCTGTTCTTAGCTACCACCTTACCACGTCTTCTGAACCCATCTTTCGAGAGTGTTGAGAACTCTTAAGTCCAGTAGAGGGCGATTAGGCTAGATATATGCCGTCTGTCCCAGGTAGTGGCTCTCGTGAGGGAATCTACGAATTGATATATTATTGCCATTTCGACTCCTGGATCAGAATTACCCGACTAAAAGTCAAGTCATGTACCACTTTTCAAGCACTACATCCTCACAATGGCAAAGAAGGAGCAAATGATCTTAATCCCTAAATTTTCCTAGCTAATGGAGCAACTATCCTGAAAAAAACCCCTACCTAGATCCTTCCACTTCCCGCTTATCAACACCATCGCTCAAACGTGCTGCACAGCTTTAATCAAGCCATCTCGTAGTCCATCATAGAATTTCAACTTTGCCCCGAATAGCCCACCTCCAATCCTCTCCTTCTCCTTCATCTGCTCCAGTCCGAATACCTTCTCCCACCCAGCCCTCCACCTTTCGCCTCCATTTCTCCTCCTCTGCTCGCTGCCTCCTCACGAACTCTGGACCAACGTCGAACTCCTCGCCAACAAGCCATTCCTCATCTGCTGTTGCCTTTTTCATGCCGGAGGGCATATCATCGCCGTTGTTGGAGTTTAGACCAGGAACAACCTTCTTAGTGTCATCTAGATCGTCCAAGCCAGCGAATGGATCTTCTTCCTCTTCAATGGCGTCCGGTGACATGGGATTTGAGTAGGTACCGGAGGACTGATGGTGACCCTGTGATGGGGCCATCTTCAACCAGCACATACGTTGTGGATCAAACACCATTCCACCGACAACCTGCACGCCTTTTGTAACTCCCACGCTTGCAATCAGTGCTGGTGCTGCCTTCATACCACTGTTTCCTGTCACGGTCTTTGGAGAATGTGGTGCGGGCAGAGGCGCATCGAAAGGTGCAAGGGCATTCTCGTTTCCTTCCCACCGGTATAGAATAGGGTTCCATTGCATTCCCTTCAAGCTCTTCGGGTTATTGACGCCTTCGCCCATGGGTTTAATGAGTTTCGGCTTCTGGGGCGGGGCTCTGCCGCGTTTTGTTCTCTGTACGCTGGGTGATGCAAGTCCTCTAGCTGCAACCTGAGCCTTCCAATTGGTACTTAGGGGGGCGAGCGGACCGCTCTCTCGAATTGCTGGGAGACTCGAAGGACCGTGGAGAGCTGCGCCAACAGAGCCAATGCGATGCTCGCGAGCTGAGCGCGACGCATTGGTGTCGCGCGCAAAGCGTGGAGTGTTTTCCATCTTCGTAGGGCTCATAGGAACAGATCCTTTAGGGATTGGAGATTTGGCGGTCGATGCGGCAGGCTGATGAATTTGGGGCAGCCCGAGCTTGCTACGCAGCTGAACAGATTTCGGGGCGCCATGAGCGATAGGCTGCCTAACGAATTTAGACTCTGTAGAGGCGGAAGTGGGAAGATCGTCAAAAGCTTCGAGCTCTGTGCCATCGCCAAACGCCCGACGCCGTGTTGGTTTGGTAAGCGTACGCTTAGAAGCAGCTTCGCGAGTCAAAGCTTCAGGCGCGACGTCTCGGCGAGACGTCGGTGTAGTGGGACGATGGTGGGTATTAGAAAGCCGAGATACTGGTCGATTGTTAGGAGCGTTTTCATTCGAATCGGAAGAGCCGGGACGATGGAAATGGCGCGAAGATTTGATGCTGATGTGGTGAGACTGGGCATGAGATGTACCTGCTGGGAGGAAGGGAACAGTTGGTTTCCGAGAAATACCCAGGCTAGATTCAGCCCTGTCAACCGGTGTCTTCGGTCGAGAGGGGAGCGCTTGGCGACTGGTATAGTCTCCTCCTCGGGAAATAGGACGCTGGTAGGAGGGTTGGTTCCGGGCTGGTGATGGCTGGCTCCCCATAATCGGCATTGAGCGTTTAGCTCTCAAGTATTGCGCAGGATTTGTTGACGAGTCCGATCTCAGCGTCTCTCTGGATACTGTACTAGTGAGGCCACGACGGCTTGGTGTGGAGGGTGCTATGGTGCGTGAAGAGGAGGGCGTGGAGGGAGTTGGAATATTAGAAAACGAGGACTGTGCAGAATGACCTCCCATTCGTGACTGGGGCCTATGATATTTAGGAACAGGGCCTCCACTCTCAGACACGGGCTCCAAAGTAGAACGAGCTCGGTCATGGATTTGGGGAGGTTTCGGTATTCGCGTTGTACCAGGCTGCAGCTTATTTGTGAAGGTCAGTGACGTTGCTGGGCGCCTCGTTGGGCTTGTCGCTTTGGCGGCTTTGTGTTTGATATTACGGTTCAATGTGAGCTTTCCGGAATCGAATACATCCCCGTCACCGATGTCGATTCCAGCGAAGAAGTCCTCTTTTGCCGCTGTAGGTTCCTCTACGGTTTTCTCCTTCGGATGGTCCTCATGATCTGGGGATGTATTCTCGAGGCGTTTCTTGAGCACTTCCTCGAATTTGAGAGGACCGTCCGGAAGTACTAAGCCCTCTAAGCCTTCGTCTTCGCTCTCGGCAGTTAGGCAGCTGGAAGTGCTGGGACTGAAAGCCGATATTGAAGAGCTATGGTTTGATCTTCCATCTCGTCGAGTACCCCCAAACCGGGTACCGAGACTACCTTCAGCCCATTCCATATCGAATTCGTCGTGTAGTTGCGAAGCTGGAGTTCTTGGTACTTCCTTCCGGGCCGAGAGCTTCAAAGGCTCACCGTCCGCTGGGAACTCCAAGTCTTCTTCCATATCATCTGAGTTCTTGATTTCTTTGGTTGGTGGAGGAATGAAGTGGTTTGGTTTCTGGGATGATCGATTTTTTGCAAGCTTGATGGTAGGGATATCTCCAAAAAAATCATCGTCTTCGTCATCTCGAAATTTGTCTAGAGCAGGAAGCTCGAGCTTTAGCTTCCTACCGGACTCCATGCGTTCCATGAAAGTCATCCCAGTCTGTGGCTTGGATGGACTAGGTGGTGTGTCAAAGCCGGCGCTGAACTGTCTTAATGCTTCTGGGAACTCTGTTTCGTCTTTCTTCTTCAACTTGAGACCACCGTCTTCAGGCTTTGGTAGGTCCAGATCTTCACTCCAATCGTCGCCCAGGACCCTCTTAAGCCGCCGACCCCCTAGTCTCTTGATGGTACCACCCATAAGCGCAGAAGCTGGCACATTAGCGGGTATTGGGATACCGGCAGTTTTCGCAGACGCAATAGCTTTGGTGGTGGAGCTCTCATCGTCGGTTGGGAGCAGTACCTGCCAATCCTCATCACCACCACCAATAGATTCCCGGTCGGACCTTGTTGACACGTGAGACGAGACCGAATCTCTATGCCGAGAGGTGTAAGTAGAAGCTATGGTAGTGCTAGATACGTTGCGGAATTGGAGATCATCAATGCCTTGGAGGTCTCCGTCGTCATCCCAGCACTCAACGTCGTCCTCAACAGGTTGCCGAGCTTTCAAAGTTAATGATTCCATATTAGGTATTGCGATAGTAAGGAAATTCGTGACCGGTAGATGTGTCTCACACAGTGCAATTCTCACTTCTTACTCAGAAGCTCAAGCTCAATAAAAAGAAAGAGCGTGTTTTCGCAAAGATTGTCGAGAATGGAAGGTCGTGAGTCGTAATCGTAAACGCTACAAGCTCATTTCGTGACTGCAATAAGGCTGTATGCAGTGTTCACCCGGTTGCGCTTTGAGGATCTTGAGGCTTCCTATGTCGTGCGATAGATTGGGGCAGCGAGGTGACTCCTGACGAGCTCCTAGAAAGCAACTTCCTGACCCGGTGAACGGGTAGGAGTTGCAGCGGTCAGTTGCGTGCGAAAGGTGCAAGATGCGAGAAAGATTGCGGTGGTAGATGGCCGAGTTGTTCATTGGTGTTGAGGGAGGTTGAATTCGAAGGAGGTTGGTGCGCTAACCCTAAATGGCACTAGCACAAGGCCAACGCGATGAGACCGCGTCGCTCCATCTTTGAACCCCCGCCATGAGATCCTACAGTAGGTCACCACCAGGCAGCTGCCAGGAAATGCTATTAAATACATCAATTGCTATTGCGACTTGCTTCACGCATTATGCGTTGCCATCTTCCTGATATTGTGTAGCTTTCTGCTCTTACGATGGTCTCAGAGAACATCCTGCGCGTTCCCCGCAGTGACAGCGAGGGCGACTTCGTCCTCGTTAACGTCTCTTCCAATGGCCCATCACCACTAGATCTCAAACTTCTCGCAACAGAAGGATTCAACCCATACATCTGCAAAGGTAAGCCGTGCAGTAATCTCTTCTAGCCAACAACTGACTAATTGATAGAGTAAAGTAAAGCAATCTCGCATATCCAGACTTCGCGCAAAGCACAGCCCACTCCAAGATGCGCAATGGGAGACTGTTCTTCTCTCAACGCTCCTTCAGCGCCGTACGCATGGAGATTCCTCTGAAACAGATGCTCTCGACAAGCTGGAAACGATTGCAACCATTACTGGCGAGCAAGTTGTTCTCGTCTTCCGCAAGAACATCTCAGGTATCACACAAAGACTTGGCGAAATCGCCCTCACGAAAGATGAGGATGTTGAAATCGATCCAACTGCTTGGGCCGGAATAGCAGTAACGAGAGCCACGAACCTGGAACAAGAGGTTCGGGATTTAACAGTCAAGTATAATGAGCAAGGGAACACCATCCAAAAACTCAACCAGCAACTCGAAGACCTCGTCGAAGCCAAAATCCAGCACGAAACCGCTCTTCTCGAGAAATTCAGAGAATTACTCAACGCAAAGAAACTGAAAATTAGAGACCAGCAACGCCTTCTTGCTAGCGCCAAGGTCGATCCCCAAAAAGGTAATCAGCCCCTCTCCACCCACCGATCCATCATCCCCTCACTAAACCCCCTTTCTAACGCAGCCGATCACATCCATACTACCCGCCATGCCCCTACCCCGCACATTCCAACCGCCTCCCGCCCCACAAAACGCAAACCCTCTCCCTCTCCCTCTCCATCCTCCTCCGATTTCGACAACCCCCAAAAACAAGAACTCCCCGCAACCCCCGCGCAAGTCACGCCTGAGCACTCGGAGCTCGACGCCACGGAAGACGAAGACTCTGACGATCTTGATTCTGCGCCTGCGCCGCCGTCGCAGGGGTTGGGGGCGAAGGGAAGGGTTGTGGAGAATGCGAAGGGGAGTGGTGATGAGGATAAAATAGCGCGGAAGCCGTCACCGCCGCCGAGGCGAGAGCTGCCGTTTCCGAGGAAGGCGGGTAGGGGTGGGGAGATTATGGGACAGCAGGCTATGAAGTCTGAACCGGCGGAGGCTATGGACGAGGATGGGGATCGGGGCGGGGAGGAGACGAGCGACGAAGAATTATGATGAAGGCATGGTTTTGGATAGTAGATTATGACGTAAGCATATGATGCCTCTACCTGACTCGCAGCCAGAAAACAAATGGTGATTTTTGGCGATATCCCTCATGGTATCTTAGTGACACTTGTTTATTAACACATCCAGAGTCACGATTGAACGTTCTGCACATCTAACATTTAGACGATTAGACACTTGTTAAAGGGAGAGAAAGAAAGGCGAAGATCCTCGTTAAAAATCCCTATTATTTTTTTCGGGTGCGCTAGACTCCTTTTCCGGCGAAGTTAGATGCTTACCTATTGTAACCAGGGAAAAAGCACACCAATCATGTTCGCCAGAATAACTTGTCTTTACGAGAATTTTCTCGGTTTAGATCTGCCACAGGCTGCCTTTGTCGTGCAGGTATATCGTTTGCCTCTGCCCATCAAGGTTTTTGTAACCCCCTCTCCAACACAGAAAGATTCAAACATCCCAACCAAATCCCAACCAAATCCCAAAGCCCACCAGCGCCACCCAACCCTCCCCTTCGCTCAAAAACACCCCCGCAAGAACCCTTCCCCCCTCAATCACCCAGCCACCACAGCCGCCACTAACGCATCCAACGCCGAACTCTGCGTACTCGCCGTCGCGGCATCAAACGGCCCAGACCAAACCACCCCCAACAAATTCCCCTTTTCACTCCTCGCGTTCTTCCATATACTATCCGCGTTCCTGTCTATAAAAATTTTGTATGCAGGATCAGGCGCCGCTCGCTGCAGAACCTGCAAGTTGCGCATAAAGACGCCCTTGAACTGCGGACCGTCGTTGCCGCAGTTGGGTTCGCAGGGGTCGTGCAAGATGCCGTTGGAGTCGCTGAGGGCGGCGATGGCGGCGGTGGCGATGGAGTTTGCGGTGGTGAGGTAGGTTGGGTTTGGGTAGGCTAGGTTGAGCTCGACGAGGGCGCCGAGGATGACGCCTTGGTTGTATGACCAGACGATGCCACCGTTATTTTTGCAGGTGGCGAGGTTAAGGCCATCGTTGATTGTGTTTTCGGCGTTGATCATGCCCGAGTTGCGGAACCAGGACCAGGATTCTTGGGCCCAGGATAAGTAGTAGGGTTTTCTACCATCGGCGGCGCGGTTGGCGAGGTGCGCGGCGACGGAGATGAAAAGTTCGTTTTCGATAGCGCCGTTCTGCGAGTGCGGTTTGTTCCACCAGAGTCCTAGGTAATGTCTGTGTTGATTCAAGCGTGCCAAGCATAAGAAAGACGAAAGGACTTACCTCCACAGGTGGCGTTCCAGCCCGTCAAAAGATCCGCGAAGATGTCCTCGGCCATCATCAAATAATGAGGCTTGTGCGTGTGGTCATAGACCTTGAGCCAGGCAAGCGCCCACCATGCCTCGTCGTCGTAGTAGTCGTTTACAAATCCGCGAGTGTTAATGATTGGGGGTGCTTTGTGCCCTTCAGGAATGTGGTCTTTGTCGAAGGTGTCGACGTATGAGTGGGTTATGATTTTGAGCTGTTGGAGGTTGTATTCTTGGGCTTGGGTGAATGTGTTTTGGAATACACCTTTTGCGAGTTTCTCCATGGAAGGGTCGACAGCGACGACGTCGGCCAGCATGGTGAGTACGTTGGCGCTGTTCCACCAGCCGGTGGTGTCCCAGAGGCCGCTAGTTGTGTTATACCATTTTTGGAGGGCGTCAACAGCCGCTTCGGTTTTTGAGGCATAGGTGGAAGGCCCATTGGTGATAGAGGCTGTGAAAGCAAATGAGGCGCAATTGGCGACGAGGAGAACCGCAAGAAGAAACACCATTATCGACGAAATGAGAAAGAAGCAAAGAAAAAAATGAGGCGAAAGGGAATAGCACATCTTGGATATATAAGATGCGCGCTGCAGCGTATCTGGAGCAAGCGAATAGCCGTATAGCCGCTTTTCGGAGTCAGCGTTACACTCAGGGGGGTTAGGAGGCCTGCAGCTTGGACTGCGTTCAGATTTCTCCGTCATTAGGTTCATCTCAGCTACGACATCGAACTCCTCACGACCCAAGTCGGGTTCCATCCTAGCCAACAGGAAGGAGATGAACGAAAATTCAATCAATCCAAGAAGTGCCTCTTCCACCAGTGTCTCTCACAAGTATTCAGTGTAGCACGAGAACTGTCATCACAGAGCTCAAGTTACATTCGATTAAAGTGCAGAGCAGGGCTAGTGCAAAGCTTGACCAGGCAGTTGAAAACTGTTTGTTATGAAATGCTCTGTGGCCCCTCAAAGTTGCATCTGTCAAGTGGTCGAGCTCCGCATGAGCAGTGTAGGGTTACACTATGAAAGTTTCGATAGTCTGAGGGTCAACTTTGTTAAATTAGCCCTTCTTGTCCTACAGCATAAATACTTTAAAATCCAATATTCCTTCTTTGACGTCTAGGTTCGGAGCTGCAATCTTACCCGCTAGACATTTCACCGGAACATCCAATTTGGAATTCTTTCTTGTGGTTATATTGTATCAGCTTCGCTCTTCCGCACCGAGGTTTGTACTATGTCGCGCATGTGTCGCTGTTCCGTATTTCGCTAAAATCGAATTATGTAGAGGCGCAAACAGTGCTGAGTCAGGCTATACCCTCCATGTACGTGTTGGCAATGGATAGGCTCCCTCCTGAAGCTGAATTGTAAAACCGATCCTGTTCTGATCAAAGAAGGCGCCAAGTCATCACCGAAATCCTCCTCCGATACCATTCACCAGGAACAGGTATCAAATTCAAAGTCTCGGATGCCCGTTGACCAGCCGAGGATGTAGTAGGATGAATTGTCCGAGCTGCTGGGAAATGCTCGCGAAATTGATTGCCGGAGGTTTCATATACTGTTGTTTTAAAAGCTTGAAGCGCCCGATCCATCCAAATACGAGAGTATCTGTTGCCGCTGTTCGGCTGTCGCTAGATCGGAAATTCAAGTATAGAAGAACCGCATTGATGGTTTGGATGAAAGGATGGATGGATCGAGAGACCCCTGCTCTCTATGAAGCTCAGGGACATCGGCGACAGAGGTGCTGCTAGAGATTGAAGGTAGACTAGGATATTGGAAAAGCCTTGAACAAGGGTGAGTTGTTTTCTGACCCGTAGCAGCTAAAGCCGAAAAAGGTGTAACTTTGTTAACGAGCAGCAGAAAGAGTGTTTCTATTTTGAGTCATCCAATTACCCTCGATAGATTGACAAGTTATTCAATCCGTTGGCCATAGATGGAGCCATGCCATCGTATCTACCTCGTAAAGAAAGGTTTGTTTGTCGTGGCGGATGTCTTGCTGTCAAAGTAAGCGTTAGTGCACGGCGGCGGAATTCCGCCAGACCCTGTCAATACTCTATTTCGAACCGGAAATGGTGATCACAATTTACAGAGCAAGTCTTTTCATAACCATCGTATCAATGTCTCTATGCTATGCGTAGACTCTCAACATTACCTTTTCGTATTGCAAATCTCCATGGTCGAAGACATCATTCAGCATTTATGAGATTCCTGCTATGATTAAGGCTAGTTATGTTGGTTCTGGATAGCCTTTCCCACTGAGATGATATCTGCATGGAGATCACCCTCGAATCGGTTACTCGATACCCTCTACAGTGCGGAGGGTAAGTGCGATTCGAAGACCATCCACGAGACTCTCGGTATCCCAAATCAATTGAAAGAAACCCTGAGCCATTGTCTTGTAATGTTCAGTCGAGGAGGCTCGTCTAGTTGAATTTGATAGAGCTAACGAAGGCTTCATAGACGGGCATGAAGACATCGAGTCCGAAGTACCCTGAGAAGACATTGCTTTTAATTCACCCCTGAATACGTCTCCGGAACCCCACCACATCCCTCGCAAGGAATACTGACACCGTATGTACATTTACGGCAAGTGCCACAATGCCAATCTCTCCAGTCTTGGCACTCTCCACAAGTTCGACAGTGCCAGGTGCAATGATCTTCTACCCAGCATCCGCGGCAGAAGGAAAAGAACCAATGCTTGGGGCCCTCATCCTTTGCGTTAGATAGCCCGTAGCGCGACAAGGCACGCACAAGATCTTCCTGCTTCTCTGGAACTCTAGAAGATTGCAAAAACTGCATCCATTCCTTCTTCCAATTACGCAAGTCTTCGTCTCCTATATCTTCATCAAAGATGTCACCTGTAGGCTCATTGGTTTTGGTAGTCAGGGGTATACATAATGTGAATAGATTACGCCAACGCTCGAAAAGACCGGCATCAAAGAAATAACTGAGAAGGTACCGAAAGTGGAACTTCTTTACCTGTAAATGTTGCCGTCTCTGATGCCCATAAGCATGCATCCTAGCCTGTCAACCGTATCTGCTTTTGGGCCATTCACTCTCTTGAAATACTTCGAGAAGCAAGGGTTTGCGAGGATCGCATTTTGGCCCTCTCCGAAAACGCGATCCAATTGATTAAACTTATTGTAGCAAGAGCGACTTGCACAGCTGCAACTCCCATCAAATCCGGAGCCATACTTGGCGCACTTACAGTTGGGACCGCAATCTTTTCTACAGTTACACAGTAACTCTGGTGGTACAGCATCTTGAACCTATAGACGTTGGACATTAGTCGAGAACACCTTCGTTATGTAGCTTCGTATCGGAAGGGTTACGAAATGCTAGCAAGCCGAAATTCATGCATGAAGTTTGCGCTCACCTCTGACACTATCCTAGGCTCGTT
>JAABUR0100000964.1_pt1 | contig 55800 bp, 43 predicted proteins | sample 5560091 | NCBI WGS metagenome assembly JAABUR01 (sample SAMN10711879, study PRJNA513375) | rock metagenome | isolation source: Antarctica rocks | place: Antarctica: Victoria Land, University Valley sud | reverse complement strand
CGTGATCCTCGGCGAGGTCGCCGACGGCATCGAGGTAGGGCGCGTAGAGGTCCTCTTCCTGAAGAATCTCCCGGATCCGCTCCTTCATCGCCTCGCGGCGGCGCTCGGCGACATCAGCCACGGTCGGTAACCGTCGCGGCTCGATCCGAGCACGAATGATCCGCTCGATCTGGCGCAGCCAGCGCGTCTCCCGCGGTGCGACAAGCGTGATCGCCTCACCGGTCCGTCCAGCGCGCCCGGTGCGGCCAATTCGGTGGACGTAGGCCTCGGCGCTCTCAGGGACATCGAAATTGATCACATGGCTGACATCGGGGATATCGAGACCGCGTGCCGCGACATCGGTCGCGATCAGGATCTCGGCCTGACCGGAACGGAAGCGGCGCATCACGCGGTCGCGCTGGACCTGGGAGAGGTCGCCATGGAGCGTCTCAACCCCGTAGCCGCGAGCCATCAGCGACTCGCCCAGCTCGTCGACGCCGAGCTTGGTGCGACAGAAGATCATCGTCACCGATGGTGTCTCCGCGTCGAGGATTCGGGTCAGCGCGTCGACCTTGCGGGCGCGCGGGACCTCGAAGAAGGACTGGCGTGTCTCGGGGACGGTCATCTGGCGGCCGGCGACGGTGATTCGCTGCGGGTCGTTCATGTATCGACGCGCCAGCTCAGCGATCCGCGTCGGCATGGTGGCGGAGAAGAGGGCAGTCTGCCGCTCAGCGGGCGCCTGCTCGAGCACCCATTCAATGTCTTCGATGAAGCCCATGTCAAGCATCTCGTCCGCCTCGTCGAGGACGAAGAAACGGATGGCATCGAGCGAGAGCGTTCCCCGGCGCATGTGATCCATCACGCGGCCAGGCGTGCCGACGACGATCTGGACGCCGCGCTGGAGCCCGCGAAACTGCCGCTCGTACGGCTGCCCGCCGTAGATCGGCAGGGTATCGATCTCCTTATGGCGACCATATTTGTGAAGCGCCTCCGCGACCTGAATCGCCAGCTCGCGCGTCGGGCAGAGGATCAACGCCTGGACCTGGCGCACCCGAGGGTCGATTGACTCAATGATCGGAAGACCGAAGGCGGCGGTCTTCCCCGAGCCGGTCTGCGCCTGCGCAATCACATCCTTGCCGGCGAGGAGCACCGGAATGGTCTGCATTTGAATCGGCGTTGGCTCCTCGTAGCCCACATCGCGCACCGACTGGAGCAATGCCTTGCCGAGATGCAAATCCTCGAAGCTGGGAGCGATTGCCTCCTCCGCCTCCAGTGCCGGAGCCGGCGCCTCGGGAGCCTTCGCGGTTAAGGATGTCCCCGGTGCAGCGTCCGGCGCGACCGCCGCTCCCTTTGGCCGTCGCGCCTTCTTCGGTGCAGCGTCCGACCCGGAGCTCGTCTCAGCCGCGGGTGGAGTTGCGCCGCGGCGGACATCGTCGACGGGCGGCGCGGGAACGGGCTCAGGGTCCGGCACGACCGCGTCCTGGATTGGAGCGTGAGCCGGTTCGAGGTCGCGCACCGGCGGCGTGTCTGCTGCCTGATCGACGGGCGGTGTCGGTGTCCCGGTGTCGACCGGTGGGGGCGGCTCCTCAGCCGGAACATCGGTCACGGTCACGATCTCGCCGGAGTCCCAGCGGTCGACCAGGCTGGTGTCATCGGGCGTAGAGCCATCAGGGGGGGTGTTCGAGGACATGGTGGAACCTTTCGATCGGTCGGGCGAGCTGCACAGGAGATGTATCAGCATCAACAATGGATGGTACCAGTGTGCCATGCCGGGGCCATCCTGGGAGCGAGATGGCTGGTGTAGGGCGCGGTGGCGACTCGCGACAGAGCGATCGAATGCCAGGGGACCAGACAGCAGAAGATGTGGTGATTGTTGGTTCCCTCGGGATCGAGCGCCCGACGGGAATCGCCGGGACGCTTCGCGGGCTCGAACCACAGGCGTCCGTGATTTGACCGGGGAGGGGTGCGCGGTCGCGGTGGGGATCGGGCCACTGCGCGACGACCGGGAAGGGCTCGGGGTGACCGGGGGCAGCAACCGGGTCGTGGATGACGTCCTGACGGGGACGGATGAGCACGGGGTGCTGCTCAGGTCCCGCTCTCCCACCGGGAGCAGACCGCTTGAGAGTCAGGATAGCGGCGAGATCGGGGGGCGTCGATGGCCGGGGGGTCACGATTGGCAGGTAGCCGGGCCGCGGGTGAGGAGGGAACAGAAGTACGCCGAATCGTCCCAGGGGGAGAACTTCGTCTCCTCGTGTTGACCGCAGGTCGACCATCGGTTGCCCGGGTCCGGGCGCCTGAATGGCATCCACCTTCCGTTGACCGCTGGACAACTCGTTCCGTCGCCGGTGGGATGCGCGGGTCGTGACCCTTCAGACCACGGGAGGACACGGGGCACTCACCTACGCAAGGTGGGGCGGGTCGTGGGCGGTGGCGGCCCGCTCATGGTCGGGGACGGGGCGTTAGTGACCTGTCCGAACGGGGAGGGCGGGGGTCAGCATCTCCGCCTGGGCGAAGATGCGGCGAAGGATCGCCAGCGTGGCGGCATAGGTCGAGTCCATCCCGTAGTAGGAGAGGCCACGCGCGCCCAGGGTCTGGGCACGGGTGTAGGGCGTGTCGGAGGCGTAGTGGATGATGCCGAGGTCGAACATGCCGGGTGTTCCCAGGCGCAGGTTGATCGCTTCCTCGGTCGGGTAGCGTCGCAGAAAGACATCCTCATAGATGGCATCGAGATAGGGTCCAGCTTCCATCTCGACGACGGTGTAGTTCTCCCGGTAGTAGAAGTCGAGGTAGCCCTGGTTCTGAAGAAAGGTGCCTTTTACCGTCACCGCCTTCTGATTATCGAGGGCGGCGCCATAGGTGAGGAAGGGCGCCAGCTGCTCGTAACCGAAACAGTTGTCAAACCAGTACGTATTGCCCGAGTGCTCGTCATAGACGACGTTGGCGATCATCACATCGCCGATCCGGCCGTTGAGGGTGGCGGCCTTGCCGAGGATATAGACGCCGCGCAGCTGATCGGTCGCCATCGCCACCTGCGACATGATGTGATAGGCAGCGAGCCCCAGCGGATAGTTGACGTTGACGACGACGGCATCGGTACGCCCGGGATCGACCGCGCCATCGCGGTCGACCAGACGCGGATCGAACTCCCGCGGATCGAGCCTCGCCAGGTCGATGATCTGGGCACCGACATCAATGGCCCCGACCGGCTCCAGGTGGTGGATGCCGAGCGCCCGCTCCTCGACCGTGCGGGCTTCGCGGTCCTCCTCCCGGCCGGCGCCGTTGAAGTGGCCGCGGGCGGCGAAATAGAGCAGGTTCTCCCATGAGGAGCGCGTCTCGCCCGCTTCCAGCTTCTGCAGCTCCTCGTGGAGCTCCGGGTCATGGCCGCGCCGAATCCGCTCGACGAGGTCGCCTTTGCGACGCCGGGCCACACCGGAGAGGACGTTGACGATGCTGTGGGTATTTGACGAGACAAAGTAGATGGGGCGGTCGCCAAGCTCCAACTCAAGCAACTTGTGGGCGATCGGTGTCCACCAGTGACGGGTCGAGCGGGCATAGCCGAGGTGGCTGCCACCAAGCATCCGCAACGTGGATCGCTTCCGATCGGCGCCGACCTTCGCCAGGTTCGGCCAGAGCGTGGCCCCCCAGACCCCACGGAGCCGCCACCAATCGTTCGGCGCCAATCCGAGTCGTTTGCCAATCGAGGTCGCGGTCTCCTCCGCGGGCGCCTGCTCGACCGCGCGCTCGATCTCCGGCAGCAGCCCCTGCTCCCGGATGCGGCGATGCATCTTGTTCCACTCGATCTGATAGGCAACGATCGTCGGCACCAGATCGTCGAGGTCGGAGGCGGAGGCGATGTAGGCTGCCAGGGTCCGCTGACCGTCGTAGAGCCAGCGGCGGCGCCGGCCCGGCGCGGAGACGACGGTCCAGTCGTCCATCCCCTGGAAACCCTCCCGCGCGAAGGCGCGGACCGATTGACCGAGGACGATCTCTTCGATATCAACGATGCAGGCGGGAAGGCGCTGAACCGCATATAGGAAGGCGCTCAGATCCGGTTCGGACTCGGCCGCGCCCGCGTGCAACGACGACGCGGCGTTGAGATGGGCAGGCTCCAGGCTGGAAACGCCGACGGCACCCGAGCTCTGCAGTAACGTGGTGTAGGTCCGGACATAGAGGTCAACCTCGCGCTTCCCCGGCACGACTCCCGGGCGGCCCGTCGGGGGCGCATCTGGCATCTCGCCGGGGAAGGCGTCGTGGACCGCCTCGACGCGATCGGCCGCCAGACGATGAAGCGACGGTTCGGGAGCTCGATCCACGGGGCGCCTCGTCGTAGGTTGGTGCGCGGAGCAACATCACTCCCCGGAGTATAGCGGAGCCGTGTTTTCCGAGGCTGTCAAACCGTTCAGGCGAGGACCGACTATCACGAGGTCGCCCTGCCTGGACGTCGGGCCGGTCAGCGGCCCGCGGCAGTTGCTGGAGGGCGTCAGTCCCTTCCTGCAGGACGACGACATCCGACGAATGAGACCGGACCAGGCGGAGCGATGTCAGTCATGGGAATGGCTCTTCCCCTCGACGGGAGGTGTCGCCAGGGGTGAGCCCCATGGGCCAGGTCGTGGTGTCACCCTCCTGTGCATCCGCACCGCTGCCAGGCGTCATCGCTCGGCCATTGGAGGGTGAACGACGCGACGGCGTGGACGCCTGCCGACCGCTCGCGGCGCCGACAGATGTCCCACCAACGGCACCCGGTCGGGTGTGCCGTTGTTCGAGGCTCCGGGGCGACGCTGTTCAGAGCAGCCATCGCACGTTCGTGATGCCGTCGACGCGGCGTAGGCCATTGCGGCCATTGTTCACACGTCTGGCGGCTGCCACGACTCCCTACGGTGCATCAGCCGTGAGCGATCCGGTCGATCTTGCCGGTGTCGCGGCCCATCGCCTATGCTGCCGCTACACGATCCACTCCCGCGGTCCCCGCCCGACGATTCGGCAGCACCCCGCTGACGTCCGTGGTGGGGTTGTGTGTGGAACAGGGGTCGAACCGTTCGGGCCGGCGACATGGCCCGGACGGCGGTGACCGGTCCGCTGAGACCACCGAGCGGCAGCGCGGAGTCCGATGGAACGAATGCCCTGGATGCCGGCCCTCGAATTCCCCGGCCGGTCTGCAATCGGTGCGAGTGCGCTGGCGAACCGGACGCGCTCCCCGCGCGTCGCCATCGGCGGCATCGCCCATGAGACCAACACCTTCTCGCCGGTCCCGACCACGGTCGATAACTTCCGGCAGCGCGCCTTCCTCTCCGGGTCGGCCATCATCGAGCGATGCGCCGGGTCGCGCAACGTGCTTGGCGGCATGATGGCCGGGGCCGCCACGGATGGCGTCGAGCTCCTGCCGACGCTCTTCGCCGCGGCGGCGCCCGGAGGGACCGTGACCGCGGCGGCCTGGCGATCGCTCCGCGACGGTCTGCTCGATCGCCTCCGCACCCGGCTGACTGGACCGTGGCCGGTCGATGGAGTCCTGCTCGCACTCCATGGCGCGATGGTCTGCGACGACGAGCCCGATGCCGAAGGCGCCATCCTCGCGGCCGTTCGGTCGCTCATCGGTCCGGATCGTTCGCTGGTCGCAACGCTCGATTCCCACGCCAATGTCTCACCGGCGATGATCGCGGCTGCCGACCTGCTGCTCCCCTACCGAACCTATCCCCACCTCGATCCCTTCGAGCGAGGTCAGGATGCCCTGCGACAGCTCGTGGAGCTGCGACGCGGCCAACGGTCTCCGATCACCGCCTTTCGCCAGCTGCCCCTGCTGACGCCATTACCGCCGCAGCGGACGACGGGCGAGAGCCCGATGGCGGAGGTGATGGCGCTCGCGCGAACCTTCGAGCGGATACCCGGCGTGGACACCGTCGAGATCGCGGGCGGGTTCGCCTACGCCGATGTCGCCGGCGCCGGGATCAGCCTCTGGGTCACCAGCAATGAGGACCGCGCTCTCGCGGAGGAGCTGGCCGACCGGCTGGCGGCGGCGGTCTGGGCACAGCGCGATCGGTTTCAGACATCCGGTCTGGCGCCGGATGATGCCATCGACCGGGTGATGGCCGCCGGGCCTGGTGGCGGTCCGATCATCCTTGCCGAGGTCGCCGACAATCCGGGCGCGGGTGCGGCAGGGAACGGGACGGGACTCCTGGCGTGCCTGGTAGCGCGTGGGGTTCACGGCGCGGTCCTTGGTGCCCTGGCAGCTGCTGAGACCCTTGTGGCATCCTGGCTGGCCGGGGAGGGAGCCATGGTGCCCTTTCCCCTCATCGACGCGACTGGAACGTCGATCGCGACCGAGGCACGGGTGCTCCGGCTCAGTGATGGATGCTTCACCGAGCGGGGACCGATGGCCAGCGGCGGTCCAACGCGACTCGGACGGACCGCGCTCCTCGGGATCGACGGCGTCGAAGTCGTCATCAGCGAGCGGCCCGCTCGGGCGATCGATCCGGCTCTCTTCCAATCGCTGGGCGTCGAGCCGCGCGAGCGCCGGGTTGTCGCCGTGAAGTCCAGCGTCCACTTCCGGGCCGCCTTCGAGCCGATCGCATCAGCGATCATGGAGGTCGAGACGCCAGGTCTGAGCCCATCCGATCTTCGGACGCTCCCCTACCGGCACGTTCGTCGCCCGATCTGGCCGCTAGACCGCGAGGTCCGGTACCTTGATTAGATCATCGAGATGGCTCGACCGGGTCCTGGTGGGGGGAGTGCTGCTCTTGTTGGTCGCGATCACCACGATCGTCGTGCTCCAGGCGGGGCGGGAACGGGCACGGAACAACGGGAGTCCAACCGCGGCCGCGATCGTCCCGACGACGGCGGCACTCCCGCCACCGCTGGCAACTCCCCTGGCATCGTCCGTTGCCACGCCGTTGGCGGGAAACGTGGTCTGTCTCGATCTCGGTCACGGGGGGATGGACTGGGGCAACGTGCGGCTGGAGGACGAGCAGGTCGTTTTGCGGGAGAAAGATCTGACGCTGACAACGGGACTGGACCTCGCGCGGCGTCTCCGGTCCGATGGCCTGACGGTCGTGACGACGCGCGACACGGATACGGAGGCGAACCCCGCGAACGCTGATGTCAACGGCGACGGCATCGTCGCCAGCCCCGACGACCAGGCGAACAGCGATGAGTTGGACGATCAGCAGGCTCGGGTCAACATCTGTAACGAGGCGGGCGCCGACCTGCTGGTCTCCATCCACTACAACGCCGCCGAGAACACGGCGCTGGAAGGGTTCGAGGTCTGGTACAACGATCAGCGTCCGTTCAGCGACCAGAGCGAGCGACTCGCAACCCTGGTTCACGAGGAACTGGCCACCCGGCTGACCGCCGCCGGGCTCGATGCCACCGACCGGGGGATCGGCATCGAAGACCACGCCGTGACCGGGCCAGAGCGGCCCCACGAGCTGGCGCCAAGCGAGATGCCAGGTGTCGTTGTGGAGGGACTCTTCCTGTCGAACGATGACGATGCCGCCTTTATCCAGACCCCCGGTGGCGAGGAGGCGATCGTCACCGCCTATGAGCGAGCGATCCGCGCCTACTTCGGAGCCAGCGCCGGATGATCGGACGGTGCGATAACCGTGTCTGATCGACGGGGCCGGTCCGCCAGTCAGGGGCCGGACAACGCCGAGGCGCGCAAGCGAGCGCGGAAGGAGATTTCTTCCGACGGTCCGGTCGCCTGGCAGCCCGGCGCGACTGGCGAGCGACGCCGCCTCAGTGACGAGGAGCGACGGGCGCTAAGGGAGCGCCGGACCGCGGTGTCCGGCCCGCCACCAGCTCCCGAGCTCCCCGCCCCACGGGCGGAACCGCCCCCGCGAGGCAGCTCGCGGCTGATGGTGGTCGCTGGCACGCTGCTGATCTGCGCGCTGACCCTGCTTGCCTTCGCCGGCGGACGACTATTTGGCAGGGTCGATGCGCCGACGCCGACCCCGACAGTGACCACCGTCGCGGTCACCGCCGCGACGCCACCCGTCGATCCGATCCCGGCGGCCGATGCGCCGGACGCATCCACGCCCGACCTGGGGCTGGCGACCGGACGCAAGACGGCGAAGGGCGCGCCGGTTCCCGGACACCGCGCGGACGGGACGCGGGTGGTCTGTCTCGATCCTGGCCACGGCGGACCAAACGACCGCGGACGCCAGGCACTCGAAACGAGTCCCTATTACGCTCTGGAGGAGGCGAATCTCGTGCTGCAGACGGCGTGGGATCTCCAGGCCCGGCTGCAACGGGACGGCATCAAGGTGGCGATGACGAGAAACAGCGATAGCGCGGTCAACGCCGGTGGGTTCGATATCAATGGCGATGGCAAGACAACGGTCTCCGTCAAAGACCCGAAAGAACGGAAAGTTGCGGGCGATCTGGACGAGTTGCAGGGACGGATCAACGTCTGCAACATGGCCAACTCCGACCTGATGATCTCGATGCACATCAACGGGTTCGATACGCCCGCGCCGCGCGGCTATGAGACCTGGTTCACCCAGGAACGGCCATTCGGCGATCAAAGCCACCGACTGGCGACGCTGGTTTACCGCGCCCTCCAGTCGCAGCTCGCCAAGATCGGCTATCGCCTGCCGGCCGATGAGGAACGGGGGGTTAAACCAGACACCAAGGTCGATAATCAGACCGAGCACTCGGTGTTTGACCATTTCGTGCTGACCGGGCCGGCAGTTGAAGGGAAAGTCGACCCGAGCCGGATGCCTGGGACGGTAGTCGAGTCGCTCTTTGTCTCCAACGATGGCGATGCCGCCATTCTCGGCAGTTCGGCCGGCGAACAGGCGATCGTGACCGCTTATGAGCTGGCAATCCTGCAATACTTCAACGAGTATCCAGGTTAGGGACGGTGCCTCATCTGGAACCACTTTCGCCGAATTCGTATCCGTGACAGATTGGACCTGGGGAACCGGCGCTGATGACTGAGCCAGAGCAACCCGCGGGGATCAACGCCGGGGAACGCGTACTCCCGCTGATCGGGACGAAGACGCGCGTCAGCCGCCGCGCTGCCCTGATCGGCGCCGGGGCCGCGGGCCTGACCGCGGTCGCCGCCGGGGCCGCGGTCCGCCTCGCGGGCAACAACGATGCGACCCCTCCACCGGCGGTGGGTGCTACGGGCCAGGTCGCGTCGCCGGTGGCATCGCCGGTGTCAGCGGCTGCCTCCCCGGCCACATCGCCAGTCGCGATGCCGGCGGTGGTGGAGCCGGTTGGGGCAGCGACACCGACCGCCGCCGGAACGTCGCTGGCGCCCGGTATGGCATTGGTGACCTCGCCTCGCCTTCCCCTCTTCGGCATCGGTCCCGAGCAGGTTCAGCCACTGCTTGCCGGCCAGATCGAGGATTGGCAGGCCCTGGGGTCGGCGGTCTCGTTACCGGTTGAACTCGTAGCGCTCGACGGTCAAACTCCGGCGACGCTTGGTGCGCCAGAGGCGACGTTCCCCGACTACGAGGCGCTGGCGGCCGACCTGGCTGCCCGACCGGGTGGGGTCACTGAGGTGCCGATCGATCTCGCCGATTTTCGGGTCAATGTGCTGGCGATTGGAGAGAACGACCCCCTGCGGGACCGGGCGGACGGCGACGAGCCGACGATTAAGATCGCCGTCGTCGGCGACATCGTGCCGGGTCGCAACGTCCATCAAAAGATGGTTGCCTACGGCGATTTCAGTCGCCCCTTCCGGGAGGTCGCGCCAACCCTGGCCGCCTTCGACCTGACGATCGCCAACCTCGAAGGGAATCTCTCGTCGACCCTGCCGCAGCCCGCCGATCCCAACACCTTCTCGTTCGTCTCCGACCCGGCGATGCTCGACGGCTTCAAGCTGGCCGGAATCGACGCGGTCAGCCTGGCGAACAATCACTCGACCTTCAACGAGGAAGCATGGGGCACCCAGGGTCTGCTCGACACGATCGACGCCCTGGAGAGCGCCCGGATGCCCTTCTTCGGGGCCGGCCGCAACCTCGACCAGGCACGGGCGCCGTGGATCACCGAGGTCAAGGGGAAGCGGATCGCCGTGCTTGGGGTCGACGCGGTGACGGCCAATCACGAGGTCGAGCCGGGTGCCCAGTTCGGGGTCGTCGGGGTCGACGTCGCGGCGGGTCCTGACTCCGAAGGGACCAACCCCTGGGACACGGCGCAGTTCCTCGCCGATATCGCCGCCGCGACCGAGCAAGCGGATATCGTCATCCCCTACTTCCACGGCGGCGTCGAATATGTCGCCATCCCGCCGCAGTGGCTGGTCGATGGCGCCCACGCCGCGATCGATGCCGGCGCGACCCTGGTGGTGACCAATCATCCCCACGTCATCCAGGGGATGGAGATCTACGCCGGCAAGCCGATCGTCTACTCGCCCGGCAACTTCATCTTCGACCAGATGTTCAGCGTCGAGGTCCGCTCCGGGCTGATTCTCGATCTCACACTGCGCGGCGACCGGGTCGTCGGGCTCCGTTGCCACGGCGTCGAGATCCAGGATTTCCACCAGCCGCGCCTGATGGTCGCTGGCGAGCAGGCCGGGCTGATGGACCGCTTCTGGCGATCCACCGACCGCACCGCCTCCGGCGAACGCGCGTAGGGGCGGAAACAGCGCCGATTGCGGCCAATGTTTCAGTCGATCAGCGTTTCAGGATGATGAACTGGGCGCCAGCGGGCTGGAGGCGCGCAGCGCGTTCCGTCAACGACTCTGGATCGAGCCGCCGTAAGATAGACCCCTCGGAGAGCCCATTGGGACCAAGATCGACCAATCGAGGGCCATAAGCGTAGATTGCTTCGCTGGTCACCTGAACTCCACCGGACGTGGCGCTACCGGTCGCAGATGCCGTGACCTTGCCTGTCGCTAAATCAATGCGATGTAAGCCGAGGTCGCGGGCCGCCGACTGTCCCGCCACGAGCGCGGTTTCAAGCCCGGCGACGTAGAGTGACTGACCGTCCACTGAGAAAGCGGCCGTCCAAGAGAATCTAGCGAAGAACCCTCTCTTGAAATAGGGACGGAGCCCAACGGAGGCTGGAGTCGCCGCCTTGATCGGAGTGGCCATTGCCGATCTGATGGACGCGTCCACCGTGATTTCCTCGGCAATCGTCAAGGTCCCGGCGTCTATCAGCGTGATGCGTTCCCCCCGAGGGTCGAACAATGCCAGGCGCTTGCCATGGCCGGACACGGCCAGATCGGACGTCCAACTCGCCTGGACTGCCCCCCCCCATGGCGCCCGTTCGCCGGTCGGCCAACTCCCAAGCCGTTGGTGCGGCAACGGGAGGCGTCCAATTTCCTTCCCCGTGGTGATGTCATAGCCGACAAGCACGACAGAGAACGGGCCAGGAGAACGAGCTGTCTGAGCGGTAAATCGCGGTCCGTCCTCCTGGGGGACCAGCCGGTAGAGCCGGCGACCCACGGGGTCGAGATACGCGGACCAGGGATAGGTGACCGTCTGCTCGCGACTCGACATCGTCGCGATCAGGCGACCATCGGTTGGATCGACGACGAACCATTCGATCGGGGGCTCCGTGAACGTCGTAAAGACGAGGTACCGTCCATCATCGGAGAGGCCTAGAGCAAAGACTGGTGTGCCGATGTCGATCTCCGCCAGACGCTTGCCCGTGATACCGTCCCGTGTAGCGATATGGCGCCTATTATCGCTGGTGTCCACCCGAAGCAGCGCTTCCCCACCCCGGTACGCATACCAATAAGTCGCATTGGTCCTCGCTCGCTCCTGGAGATCGGCGGGTGCAAAGCTCGGTGTGCCAACCGCCGCCACTCCCCCGAGTGGCTCGTCTTGCAACGTTAGCTGGTTGAGCGCCGTCACCTGGCCGCGGTCCTGGGATGCCGCCAGGATGACATAGCCGGGGTCGGGGTCGCCCCCGATCGAGGAGCGCAGCGGCAGGATGGACAGCAGCAACGAGCCAGCGGTGATGGCCAGCAAGGCCACCATGCCGAGCGCCGCGAGCGGACGACGCGCCAGACGGGAAACGCGGCCATGGTGCAGACCGACCGGCACCGTGGGCCGGGACCCATTTGACGACCAAACCGGCGCATCCTGGCGGGCCGTCTCCGGCATCGCCCGTATCGCCGGCGTGAGCCCGCCAAGGGCACGCACTGTCGCCGCGAAGCCGTCTGGCAGACTGGTCGCGGGTTGCGGCTCCCCAAGGACGAGAGCGTCCCAGTAGCGGTTCAGATCATCGACATCCCGATCGGCCGGCATCTTATCCATGGACATCGTGCACCTCCTGGGGGGTCGTCACTCGCAGCGCCGTCTGTAATCGTGCGACCGCGCGAAACTGCTGGATCTTGACGGCGGCGAGGCTGAGCCCGAGTGCGTCAGCGATTTCGGCCCCCGAGAGACCGGCGATCCGCAGCTCGATCACCGCGCGTTGCCCGGGTGTCAGGGTGGTGATGAGGTCGGCGAGACGGCAACGCTCCTCGGCCGCAATCGCCAGCGCCTCCGGGGACGGATCGCGATCGGCCATCCACGCCATCATCGACCCGTCGAGTGACGCGGCCGGAGGGCGAGCGCGATAGATGTCGACGACAACGCGGCGGGCAATAGTGAAGAGCCAGGACGGGAAGGCATCGTCGTGGACGCTCTGAATCGCCGCGAGGGCTTTGGCGAACACGAGCGATGTGGCGTCTTCGGCTGCCTCCGGGTTGGCCAGGCGACGCCGGCAGAAGGCGAGCACGAGCGGGTGGTACCGCGCATAGAGTGGCGCGAAGTCGCTCGGGTCGCGCTTGGCTCGAGCTACCAGCGCCCGCTGATCGTCCACCTGACCATCTCCACCTTGCGCCGGAAAGTCGCCGTCTCATCGTCGCTCAACATAGACGGGGATGGGCAGCAAATAGTTACCCCGCGGCCGCGGGAGACGGAGCAGGGGGTCGTCGCCGCCAGCTGTTGTCGCGATACATCGACCGCGGCTCCCCTCTGGACACCGGGCGGTGGATGACGCGAAACGTCAAGACGGTGGTGGCAACGCCACCGGGGAGATTCCCCGACAGAGGGTTGGGTGCCAGACGGCGGACCGTGGTGGTACGGTCGAGTTAAGGGGCGGTCCGTGATGGTCGATCAGCCGCGCCGCCGGCACCGCGGCACTCACACGCCGCCCGACGCGGGTCATGTCAAGCAGGTGGCGGCTTGATCGCCGCAGGTGACTGACGCCGAGGAGCGCGCCCGACCCGGTCTGCACGACGCGCCGCGGCCGGTTTGATCGTTGGTGACCCTAGGAGGCAGGTGCGTCCTTGGCGCGGGCCGACTGAGCGGACCGTTTCTTCGCCGCCGGTTTTCGTTTCGGGGCCGTCTGGGCGACGGTCTTCGTTGCGGCTTTCTCCGCTGAGCGACGGCGTTTGGAACCGGACGCGACCGTACCGGTCCGCTTCGGTCCCGACGAGGCGCGGGGCACGTCCGCTGCCGGGTCGTTGCCGTTCACCGTTGTGGAGAGCCCTGGCCCGGCCGCTCGCGCCGCCTGGGCGGTCTGCACGGCCGCTTCGAGCAGCTCCACGCGCTCGGCGCGGCGGGTCCGTTCGACCGTCGCATCGGAGAGGACCGCGTCGGCTCTGACAAGCTGGCGACGCGCTTTGTCCAGTCGCCGCTCCGCCCGCTGCTCCTGCTCGATCAGGTCACGCTCGGCCTTTGCCGCCCGGCGCAGGTCAAGCTTCACCTGGGCCAGCATCTCCGTGTCGCTCATCGCTGCTCCTCAATGGGTGTCGATCTCTCCATCCAGGCCGCCAGCGGCGACGCCCGCCCACGCTGGAAGTGTCTGGAACGCGCAGCTTACCATCGCCCTGCCGGGCAGCGGCGTGGACGGCCGCCGGACGGACCCTCCGTCTGGTACCCTGATTCCGTCTGGCTGAGACCATATTCTGGTTGGAAAGGAGCGCTGCTGATGGTGGCACCCCCCACGATCTCAAGACCAGAGGGAGTGGTGGCGGCGGTCGATGTCGGCTCCAACTCGATCAAGATGACGGTGGCCCGATCTGGTTCCAGCGGGGGGTTCGACGAACTCGCCTCGGCCTCGGAGACCGTTCGGTTGGGGATCGGCATCGAGCGCTCCGGCCGGTTAGCCGATGACCGGGTCGAGGCCGCGCTGGCGACCCTTCATCGCTTCGCCGTTGACGCGCGCGCGCTCGGCGCGAGCCGGCTGCTCGGGGTCGCGACCGAGGCCGTTCGCGTCGCGACGAACGGCGCGGAGTTCCTTGACCGGGTGCACCGGGAGACGGGCTGGTCCGTCCGCACCATCGACGGCGATGAGGAAGCGGATCTGACCTTTCGCGGTCTCGCGGTCTTGGTTGACACGAGCGGGAGTCTTGTAGCGGCCGACATCGGCGGCGCGAGCACGGAGGTGATCGTCGCCCACGACGGCGTCGTCGCCGGGGCGCGATCGCTGCCGATCGGTTCCGGCCGCCTCACCGACCGTCTGGTCCACCACGATCCACCAACGGCGGCCGAGGTCAGCGCCTGCCGGGACGCCGTTCGTATCGCGCTCGACGGGCTCCAGTCTTCGGGGATGGCGGTCCCGTCCGGGCATGCGACGCGGCTGGTCGTGGTCGGCGGGACCGGTGAATATCTCGCCCGCCTGATCGGCGCCCAGCCGATTGACCGCTCGACCGTTTCGCGGGCTCGCGACCGGCTCCAGTCGATCCCGGCCGCGACACTCGCTGTCCATCTCGGCATCGCCGAAGCCCGGGCGCGGGTGCTCCCGTCCGGAGTGGCGGCGGTCCAGGCGCTGATCGATCGTATCGAGCCGGGGCGAATCGAGATCGCGCGCAGCGGCATCCGGGCCGGTCTGCTCCTCCAGGCACTGACCGACACCGGTGCGGTCAGCCACAAAGCGAGGTCTGGATGACGAAGCGGGGGAAGCGATCCACCGGCGCCAGGGGAGCCACGGTCGATCCGCAGCAGCCATATGACGCCGCGATGACGACGTTGATTGGCGAGCGTTGGGGGACTGTCTGGCGAACGATCCCGGAGGCGATGTCCGGCGCGGACATCGAGGGGGTCCATGACGTGCGGGTCGCCTCCCGCCGCCTCCGAGCCGCGATGGATGTCGCGGTCGACGCTTTTCCCGCCACGTGGTATCGCCCGCTGCATGCCACCGCGAAGGAGATCACCAGCGCGCTCGGGGAGGTCCGAGATCGCGATGTGTTGATTGAGTTTCTGGCCGAGGAGCATCTGCGCGCCCCGCGCGAGGAGTGGCCCGGGCTCGATCGGTTGATCGAACGCGTCGAGACCGAGCAGGCGACCGCCCGCGCCACGATGGAGCGATTCCTGGCGACGTTGCTGGCAAATGACACTCCCGCGGAGACGGTGCGGCGATTTGGACCGGCCGCGGCCCTGCCGGATACTGCGTCGGCGCTGCCCGAGGCGGGTCATAAGGAAGGCCGATGAGTCGCGCCTGGCCGGTCCGTGGCGTCGATCCGACCGCGCCTCTGGCCGCGAACGCCCGGCGCATTCTCGCGGTGAGGATCGCGGAGTTCTGGAGCTATACGCCGGCCGTCACCGTCGAGGCGGCGGTTGAGCCGCTCCACGATCTGCGGATCGCGGCGAAGCGGCTTCGCTACACGCTGGAGTTGTTCCGCGCGGTCTTCGGCGAGACCGGCGAGCGGCAGATCGAGCGGATCAAAGCGATCCAGGAGGAGCTGGGGGAGATCCATGACCACGATGTCCGGATCGCGCTGATCGAGGGCGAGCTCCAGACACTCGCGACCGAACAGGCCACGGCCATCGGGCAGGCGCTGGCGACGGCGCCAGCAACCGACCACGCGGCGATCGCCGCGACGGCGATGCGGCCACCCCCGGATGACCCCCGCCGCGGCTTGATCGCCCTGCTTGGGCGGCAACATGCCTCGCGGCGAGAGCACTACCGAGCATTCGTTGCGGTCTGGGACCGTCACAGCGATGATGGAATGCGCGCCGAACTCGTCGAACTCTCGACAACGCCCGTTGCGGGCGTTACCTCGTCTGACGAGAGCACGGCATGAGCGGGCGACCGTGCGTCACTGATCCGGAGGTCGTGCGACCGGGTCAGCACCGAAGGCGACAGCGCATCTCTGCCAGAATCGCGATGCGTGCCCCGGCTGGCGAGACGTGACTGTGGGTGAACCCGGACTGGCGTCTGCCGGTTCCAGACGTACCAGAAGGAGGAGCGACTGTCGGATCCTGGGTTGATCCAGACAGGCGGAGGAAGGCGAGACCGCCGAGCGAGCATCATTCGGGATCACGACATCGACCGGACGATGGGCCAGCGCCCGGAAGGCGGCATGGCGGGAGGGACGTCGGTGGAGACGCGGGTAGGGGATGAACGCACGGCTCAGATCGGCGAGGCCGTCGACCGGTTATCCGGCGACCTGGTGGCGTTTCTGCAGGAGCTGGTGCGGACGCCCAGTCTGACCGGCGCGGAAGGGCCCGTGCAGGAGGTCGTCGCCCGGCAAATGCGGACCATCGGTCTGGAGACCGAGCTCTGGGAACCGGACGTGGCGATGCTGGCGCCCTATGCCGAGCACGTCGGTGCATTCGAGCCTGGCGCCTTTGCAGGACGGCCGAATGTCGTCGGCCGGGCGCCGGGACGGGGTGGTGGGCGATCGCTGACACTCAATGCCCATATCGACACGGTCGAGCCCGGAGATCCGGATCGCTGGAGCCACCCGCCCTTTGCGGCCGAGATCGACGGCGATCGGTTGTACGGGCGTGGAGCCTGCGATATGAAGGCCGGTCTGGCGACGCATCTCTTCGCCCTCGCCGCGGTGCACGCCGCCAACATCACCCTGGCGGGAGATGTGACCGTGCAGAGCGTGATCTCGGAGGAGGATGGCGGCGCCGGCGCGCTTGCCGCCGTGCTGCGTTGCGGCCCGAGTGACGGCGCGATCATCACCGAGCCGACCCGTCGGTCGATCATCGCGGCGCAGGGCGGGTCGCTGGTCTTCCGGCTCCATGTCGAGGGGGAGTCGGCGCATGCCTGCGTCCGCGACGAGGGGATCAGCGCAATTGAGCGGTTCGCCGCCATCCACCGGGCGTTGCTCGCCTACGAGGCCCGGCGCAACGCGCGCATCGATCATCCGCTCTATGCCCACATCACCAACAAGATCCCGATCAACATCGGCGTGGTTCACGCTGGCTCCTGGCCGTCGTCAGTTCCGGAGTGGCTGGTGGCGGAAGGTCGGGCCGGTCTTGTTCCTGGCGAAGATCTTGAGTCCTTCCGCGAGGCATTCGCCCAGGAGGTGATCGGAGCGGGCGGCGACGATCCGTTCTCGCAGTCTCACCCGCCACGCGTCGAATGGTTCAGCGGCCAGTTCGCCCCGGCCGAGGTCCCAGAGGACTCTCCGCTCGTCTCCCTCCTCCGCGACGCCCATGCGGCGGTTGAGGGTGAGCCGCCGCCCGTCGAGGGCGCCACCTATGGCGCCGATATGCGCCACTTCCTGCTCTTTGGCGACACTCCGTGCGTTATGTACGGCGCCGGCGACGTGCGGTTGGCGCATCATACGGATGAGTCAATTTCGATCGCCGAGGTGGTCGCGGCGACGAAGACGATTGCCCTGGCCATCGTCAACTGGTGCGGCACGGTCCCCCTCGACGGCCAGGGCTTCGTCACCGGTTGAACACGGCACGACACATGGTTGCGATGCGGGTCGGCGAGGCGTACCATGACCGCCTGGCACCGGTCCGTCTGCCGAGGGCAGGGTGCCGGAACACCGAGAAGGAGGCCACCGTGGGTCGAATCATTGTCGCCAACCGTCGCGGTCATCAGCTGGTGGAGTGGGAGACGGTCGATACCGCCGAAGCGCGCGCCGGTGTCGCTGAAGCGGAGCGAATCATCCGGGAAGCACGGGAGAGCGGCTGCGCGATCTCGAAGAAGGTCGGCACGACCCACGTCATCGATCGAGACCCGTTCGACCCGGCCACCGAGGAATATCAGATCATCGCCCCGATCGCGGGCGGCTAACGACGTGACCGAACGCGGGTCGTGGCGCCGGCTCCATCGCGCCTGGCTCGCGCTCTGGGATGTGGACCAAACCGAGCTTCCAGCGAGAGACGACGAGTCGCGAGACGACCGTCTTGAGGAGCCGTGGCTCGCACGCTGGGAGCATGTCCCGAAGCGAACCGCTGGCAGCGGTTTTGCCGTGGAGGACTACCAGGAAGCGCGCCGCCGGGCCGAGGAGGTGGCGCGCCAGACCCTGGGTGAGGAACTCTGGGCACGGGTGGTTCAGGTCGGTCACGTCGATGTTCCCTCGCGCCGCTTTCCGGGGATCACCTACCGGCTCCGGGTCGGTAAGCGTATCGAGGTCTGTTCCGCGACTGGCGCGCGACACCCCTGGCCCTACCGCTTTCTCTGTATCAACCCGACCTACCCTCTGCCAGAAGCGGAGTTCTTTGCCCACCTCTATCTCTACGTCCGGGACAACGAAGACGAGGTGATCCGCGTCGCCGCGCCGCAACCGTGGGACCAACCGCTCGGCCGCACCTTCTAGCACCACCGACCGGTACGCGGTCGGCGATCTGCGCCGCACCGGCGCGATCGCCCGTCCCTCCTGGCGATCAGGGACGACATGTCGGCGACCGCGATCACCGCACCCCCCTCGATCTCCTGATCAAGGACCACTCTCCTGTCAGAACGCCTTCCCGGGCAACCGGCGCCTCGCTCGGCAAGCAGCGGTCCATCGCCGTCCCCCGACGATCATGTCCATGTCGTGTCGAGCCGGGACCAGGATCGCGGGAACGACACCGCCAGCGAGTGATCCGTGCGGGCGCAAGCAGCGTTTGATGCGCAGGCTACTCAGACCACCGATTGGATCATCCACTCGATGCGGCGTGTATGCACAACTATCCTGTGCAAAGTATTGACACGGTCTTCGTAGCCTTCTATACTGCCAATAACAGGACGCGGTCCAGGCCGCAGGTTCGGGAGTGACACTGACGATAGACATTCCCGTCGGTACGACAGTGGGTCAAGGAGGTTCAGCATGAAATTCGCCGCGCGGGATGGTTCGACCGCTCGAACCCTGGCCGTCACCGCTCCAGGCTGGTCCGGGTCAGGTTCCGTCGGAATGACGGCGCAGGCGCCCGGTACTGGCGCATCTCCTCGGGTCGCTCCGGTGAGCACAGGTCTGGGTGCTGGCTCAGCCGGCAACGGTCGCGTCCGGCAGCAGCGGCCGAGCACGGTGGCGTTCGTCCGGGGTCAGGAAGTCTTCTCTCCTGGACGGGGCGCCGGTCTGATCTATATCGTTCGCTCGGGCTGCATCCGGCTCTTCAAGACGCTGCCGGATGGCCGGTCGGTCAACCTCGGTTTACTTGGACCGAACACGATCTTTGCCCAGGAAGATGCCTACGATGGGCTGGCGACCGGTGCTGCCGCTGAGGCGATGGTCGACTCGACGCTCTCCGTTGTCGAAAGCGCTGACCTGGCCGGCCTGATCGCCGACTCGCCCGACCTCGCGTCGGCGGTCGTCGCTGGCATGACCCGCCGCCTCACCGAGCTGCAAACACTGATCGAGCACTTGCTGGTCCGCGACACATCGGTCCGTCTGGTCACCACGTTGTTGACGCTCGCGAAAAGTTTTGGACGTCCGACCGCGGACGGCATGGTCGCCATTACTCAGCCCCTGACCCATCAGGGACTGGCGAACATGATTGGCTCGAACCGGGTCACCGTGACGCGCAAGCTGATCGAGCTGCAGGAGAACGGGTTTGTCCGCTCCCTTGGGCGCAACGCGCTTGCGGTCAATCCGGACAAGCTTCGCTCCTACGCCCAGGCAGCCGCCGAGGCGAGGTAGAACCATCACCTGTTGATGAACGCACAAGGCCACTCACCTTGATCGGTGGGTGGCCACCTGAGAGCGAGGCGGACATCGTGGAGTCAAACAGCGCCAGCTCGCCAGCGGTACCGGTCGCCGGTCGGATCTTTGTGACCGGCGGCACCGGGTTCGTTGGGTCCGCGATCCGAACGGCTCTCCGGGACCGGCCGCTGCGTCTGCTCGTCCGCGACCGTGCCCGCTCCTCCAGCATCAAGAGCGAACAGGTCGAGATCGTCGAAGGCGATGTCACGCGCCCAGAAACCCTGAGCGGCGCCATGGATGATTGCGAGGCGGTCATTCACCTCGTCGCGATTATCGCTGAGCAGGGTGGCGCGACGTTCGATGGGGTGATCCGGCAGGGAACGGTCAATGTCGTCGATGAGGCGAAGCGGGTCGGCGTCCGGCGCTTTATTCAGATGAGCGCCCTTGGCGCCATGCATGACCCCGCCTTTGGATATATGGAAGCGAAGTGGCAGGCAGAGCAGGCGGTTCAGGCGGCAGCTATCCCCTGGACGATCTTCCGGCCTTCGGTCATTTTTGGGCGGGGCGATGAGTTCATCACCACGCTGGCAAAACTCGTTCGCCTGGCGCCGGTCATCCCGGTCGTCGGCTCGGGACAGAGCAAGTTCCAACCGGTCGCGGTCGACGAGGTTGCGATGGCCTTCCAGCGGGCGTTGGACGACCCCGCGATGGCTGGCCGTACCCTCGAGCTCGGCGGCGGCAAGATCTATGGTTATGAAGAGATGCTCGACGTGATCGCCGCGAAGCTCGGCAAGAAGAAGCCGAAGCTGCACCTACCGGTCGGGCTGATGATGCCGATCGTCCGCCTCTCGAAACCGCTGCCAGCCTCCTTGCGACCGCCGGTGACCGAGGAGCAGCTCAAGATGCTCGCTCTGGACAATTGCACCGATCAATCAGCCACCGCCGAGTTGATCGGTCGAGCTCCCCTCCGCCTCGAAGACGGTATCGACTACATCGTTTCCCGCTAAGACGAACGAGCCCCAGCAAGACCGCTCATGCGTCCGGAATGGTGAACGCATCACCGGCGATCGAGGGTTCCGCGCGACGCCAGCTCATCTCGCCTGGGACCGCCGGCAGAGTAGGCGAGCTCAGGCCCACGGTCCCCGCCTTAACAAAGGTGCCACCTCGACGATCCCCCCATGACATGCCTCCGTTCACCATGCCCTTCCTGATGTCGTGAGGGGCCACGACGCGAGTCGTCCACCGACGACAACGACGCGGTGTCGATGGCCGCGGCAACCGCCAATCACGCGTTGGGTCAGGAGTGGCGAGGCCGCGCCAGCGGCGACGATGAGGTCGACGGTGGGGTGCATAGAATGCGCCGCTGCAATGGCCAACCACCAGAGGTCATGGCAGCGGCATCGCGCGACCGCCACTGCGCGAGCTGGATAGGACGCGGCGGCACCATCCCTCGGTCGGGGCGCATGGCACGGGTCCGCTTCCCCCACCGCACCGCGACCGTAGACCAACACCCGAGAGCCAGCCGGACATCTCTCGATCCTCTCCGCATGAGATGAGTCGTCTATCTGCGTAGCGCCGTGCACCATGGCGCGACGACAGCAGAGGAGCGCCATCGCGGACGATTTCCTCGCTCCTCGGATTGCGCCGGTTGGCCGCTATCCAGCGCACCAGTTAGGGATGGGGGTCGAACAGACCGATCGCCGGCAGCGTGCCCATCTGGTGAAGGGCACCGAGCGAATCGAAGCTGAGCCAGCTCTCGATGAGCCGCCCGTCGCGAATGCGATCGATCGCGACCCCCGTCACGCGGACGAACCGTCCGGTCGGTGCGATACCCATAAAGGAACCGTCGTTGGTTCCGCTTGCGGTGAAACGGCGGACGACGCGGTCGTCCGCCCCAATCAGATCGTCAATCGTCATGCACAGGTCGGGAAAGGCGGACTGATAGTCCGCGATCGCCAACCGCACTCCCTCCGGGCCGTAGTGATCGCCGATCAACTCGTGCATCACATGATCAGCGGCGATAAAGTCAGGCAACCGCCAGAGCTTGCGACGGTTGACCACCTCCGCGACGTACTCGCGGATCAGCGCTTTATTCTCCTCAATCGTCACGGCGCTCGTGGCGGCCCGACCGTTTCCCGGACGACGCTCAGCTCCCATGCTGCCCACCTCCACGTCCGATTCGCTGGCTCTCGCGGGCCAGCAGACGCTCTGAAGCCCTGGACCGCTCTCCGCCCGGATCACGCCTCACCACCCGAGGGAGACAGGACGTATCCCGGTGCCGCCGGCGGGCGCGCCGCCGAACCCGGTCGTGGCTGCAACCCAGGCGCCAGTGACCCATCACATCATGAGGAGTTCCGAGCACGACGGCATCCAGAGGACGACGTATTTCTGCCGCGGCCTGATGCCGGCCGGACTACGTCGGGTGACGTAGTCTGGCCTCACGAAAGGCCAGGTGTGGCGGCACCGGTGTGGTGCACTTCTCTGCACTGAGAGCCATCCCGAACCGGCACGAGGGGAGACGAGCGGCATCTCATAGAGGCATCGAGAGATGACCATGACCGCCTGCCATCGGAGGGGCGCCCGCTGGCGGGTCGTTACCCAGCCCGTCCGCGGGTTACCGGACCGCGACACTCTGCCTTCATTGCCATGGGGTCGGTCGCTGGGTCATCACGATCGTCGAACCGTCATCTAACGTGCTACCGATAGCTCGCGGCCTGCAGCTCGAAGAGATCGGCGTAGCGGCCCCGGAGCAGCATCAACTCGTCGTGGGTTCCCTGCTCGATCAGGCGACCGGCCTCCAGCACGAGGATCCGGTCGGCCATCCGCACCGTCGAGAAACGGTGGGAGATATACATCGCCATCCGGCCGCGGGTGAGCGTCCGCAGCCGAGCGAAGAGATCGTGCTCCGCTTTGGCGTCGAGGGCGGCGGTCGGCTCGTCGAGGATCAGAAGCTGAGCATCGGCACCTTCTCGCATAAAGGCTCGGGCCAGGGCCACCTTCTGCCATTCCCCACCCGACAGCTGATGCCCCCCCTCGAACCATTTACCGAGAATCGTGTCATAGCGATGCGGCAACCGCTCGATCACCCCGTCGGCCCCCGCCTGGGCAGCCGCCTCCGCGACCCGCGCATCGGGGTCGACCGCGTCGACGTTTCCAACCGCGATGTTCTCGCCAGCCGAGAGCTGGTAGGCCGCATAATCCTGGAACATCAGGGCAAACTGGCGGCGCAGATCGGCCGGGTCGTAGTCGCGGATATCGCGGCCGTCGATGAAAATCTGCCCCTGGTCGGGGTCGTAGAGGCGTCCAAGGAGCTTGACGATGGTTGTCTTGCCGGCGCCATTGCGCCCGACCAGAGCCACTGTCTCCCCGGGGGCGATCGTGAAGCTGACGTCGGTCAGGGCGGCCGCTTCGCGGTCCGGGTAGTGATAGAAGACATGGCGGAACTCGATCCCTCGCTGAAATGGACGACGAATCGGAACCGGATGAGCGGGAGCCACGATCAGCGGCTTGCGGTCGAGGAGCTCATAGAGGGTCGAGAGATAGAGACCATTCTCGTAGATGCCTTGCACCCCGCCAAGAATTCCCTGGAACGCCCCCTGCACCTGCGTCGCGGCGCCAACGAAGACCGTGAGCTGGCCAAGGGTCAGCCGACCCCGCACGGCGAGCAGGGCGACGTAGAGGAAGGTGCCGGAAGAGGCGATCACGGTTAAGGCGCCCCAGGCGAACCCGGCCCAGTAGCGGCGGATCAGCAACCCACGGGTTGCCTCGTAGTACGCCTCGGATTCGGTCTCGTAGCGGCGGATGAAATGATCGCCGAGCCCGAAGAGCTTGATCTCTTTGGCATACTCATCGGTCGTCACCAGGGTGGTCAGGTAGGAGAGTAGGCGCCGCACGGGGGACTGCCGGCGCATCTGCAGGAATCCCCACCAGCCGTAGCGGGAGCCCGAGATAAACGCGGGGATCGGCGCCAATAAGGTCCCGATCGCGATCCACGGCCCGAGCCCGAGCAGCAACACCAGCAGGGTGGCAAAGGTGACCAGGGAGCGCGCCAGGTTGAAGACCTGCGAGACCATCTGCACGGGACGGTTGGCCGATTCACGCTCCGCCTGCTGCAGCTGATCGTAGTAAGCCGCGTTCTCAAAGTCGGCCAGATCGAGACTGCTGGCGTGGCGCATGATCAGCGACTGAACATGGATCGCGAGCCGTTCCTGGAGCAATTGCTGGCAGACATTGCCCAGCGTCTGAAAGAAGCTCGACGTGAGCAGCAGAAGGAGCTGCGCCACGGCCAGGACAACGACCGTCTCGGTGTGGCGGTTCCCGCCGCTCTCACCGGCGCGAATGCCATCGCTGACCGCTTCGATCAGCCGTCCATACAACCAGACCTGGAGAGCGGGCGTCAGGCTCTGCACCAGCGTTGCCCCGGCCAACCCGAGCGTCAGCCGGCGACTCGCCGACCAGACGAGACCCAGGACGCGGCGGACCGCGACCCAGGTCGTCTGGACCCCGCGGGCGACAACCCCCGGGTCGGGCGGGCGCCATCGCGGTCGCTGAACCGGCTCTGCTCCGTCGCTCCCGGGCACGGGTGCGCACCCGCGCCCAGGGGCCGGCCCGGCCGCGCGTCCGGCGCCGGACGGTCCACGATACGAGCCATTGCTCTGGTGAGGATCGGTCATTGCGAGAAGCGGCCCTGTCGCTGGCGCGGTTGAAGCACGAGAGCCGCGCCAAATCGTGCGGCCCGCTCCTGGATGTCTAGACTATGAATACCCCGGCTGGTGCATCCGGACAACTGCCGGTCCGGGTAGGTCAGTCTTCAGGGGCGGTCGTATCAAAGGCACCATGACGGAACAGCGCTGTCAACGCCCGTCACGGCCAGCCACGACCATCTCGCATCCATGAGAACCACCATACTCGGAACGCTCGGCGAGCTGCATCACCGGGCCGTGGCCTTCACAACATCGATGCGTGACCTCGCGACGATGCCACCTGTGCCTGTAAACTCGGTCGCTGGCGAGACTGCCTGACCCTCCTCATGTCGGATCGTCAGGGTGATGATCTCGTGGGCGCGAACGGGAAAGTGAACCGTGCGCTCTCCGGCGGGCGACTGGCCGCTCGCCTGGCCGGTCAGCGACGGTGCCAGGTCGCGCTCGGCCAGATCGGCGATGCGGATCTCTCCGGGCAAACCCGTCGTCAGGCTGCCGCTGAGCGGGGCCGCGGACGTGTTATAGGCCCGCAGCACGATCGACTGGCCATCTTCCCCTCGTTTGCAGGCGCTGAAGCGCAGTTCCTCCGGGTCGAACCGGTACAGGCTCATCTCCGCGGGAAGATGTCCACCGCCAGCGGGTCGTGCCAGCGGTAAGGCCGCACGGTAGACGGGCGTCACATAGGCTTCGGCCTCCGCTGGCACGCCACCCGAAAGCCAATCGCCGGAATGCACCCTGACGGCGTACTGGAATTGATGGATCCCTGGACACTGAGCGGCCGGGGTCGGCAACGCCGGCCCCGCATGCTTGTAGCGCGTCGAGAGGTCGTCGCGGCTCAGCCAGCCGACGCAGCGGAGCAACGTCAACCCCAGGCGGACACCCTGCTCGCCCGGTTCGGCCTCGTACTCAGGCAGACCCCGGTTGAGCAGCGCCACGCCAATGTCACCATCGGAGACATCGACAAAGGCGCGCTGCGGGTGATAGCTCACCTCCTGCTCCTCGTCGAACCCCGGGACCCGCAGCCGTTCCGCAGGGGGCAACTCGACCGCGCGACGCACCACCTCGAACTGCCCCTGCGCATCGGCCACCGCTGTCTGGATTTCGGTCTCAAAGAGAACGCGCAGACGGTGGTCCTCGGCCGCATTCTCGACGGTCGTTTCAAACTCGACCCGGCGACCGCCCGCCAGCAATGAAACCCGGCTCTGGATCGCGATCTCGACCGTCTCCTCCGTGCGGCGCGTCCGATCGGAGACCAGCCTCCGGGGTACGGTCAGGGTCTGCTCGATTAGCAGGGATGCGCGCAGCGGCCCTTCCTCGACCAGGGTGACGGTCGCCGGGTGGCCGCCGCTCGTCACCGGCTGGTCGCCCGGCACGGGGCAGAAGGAGTATTCGTCGCCCCGGTCCGCCTCGCTCCGGAGGTTGAACGGGCCTTCCCGCCGACGAGACGCCGTAGCGATGACCCAGACGGCCCCATCTGTCCCAACCTCGACCCGGACGCGGTCATTCTCCAACCAGTCCGCGCCGGCTCGCACGACAGCGGAGGCACAAGAGTCCGCCAGGGAGGCATCAGGTTCCGCCGGGGAGACACCAGTCGGATCGAGAGTCAGCGTCAGCCAACCGCCAGCCGGGAGATCGACCTGCACCAGCAGGGTGATCTCCTCGGCCGACCAGTCGCTCCACCGGTCAGGCAGGTGCTCGGCGACGCCCGGCGAGACGACCATCGCTGGGTAAGCCCAGCCGTTGACGTGGTAGGCATCGGCGCCCGGTTCCCATTGCACCCGTAAACGGCGGCGCCCGAGCTCCTGAACCGGCAGCGCCCGACCCGACGGGTCCCGGAAGCCAACCGGGATGCCCGGGGTCAGTATTTGGATCCGCAGCTCAACGCTCTCCGTTCGTGGCGTGGCGAGCGTGTTGAACAGGACCACCCCCTTTGGCGAGGCATCGCCGGGGGTCGCAGTCGCGATCTGACCGGCGATCGCCGAAGCGGCTTCCTCGATCAGATCGCCGGCAATCTCCTGAGCCCAGCGGAAGCGCGCCGCATTGTCCTCGTGGACGGCATCGGTGCTGCAGCCGCAGATCGAGTCGTGGGGGTGATTCTGGAGGAGATATCGCCAGGCCAGGTCGAGCAGTTCGGTATTGACTCGAGCACCGGCGGCCGCCGCCAGCGCCTGCAGCGGTTCGACGCCTCGTTCCAGGGCCGTCGAGGCCGCGAAGTCGGCCTGCTTGAGCGACATGCGCGAGGACAGGACGCCCGGCGTGATCCGCGACGGTCGATTGTGCCGCCACTCCCCGGCCCGGACTGGCAGGTCCGGCGACGCCGCCCGGACGAGATCGGCGTACTCAGCGAGTGTGCCTTGCCGCAGCCGCACTCGTCGCTGGCACCCGTTTGATTCCTGAATCTGATCCTCGATATCGGGCCGTGGCGGCAGATGATCGATCCCCGCCATCAGCAGCACGACATCGGTGGTGGCGGCATCGAGCAGCTGGTCGAGCGTCGGTGTCATTCGCGTTTCACGCCAAAGCCGCGGCGACCGGGCCAGTTCGAGGGCGTTGAAGTAGCCGCCCGGCAGGTAGACGGTCAGCAGCCGTGTCCCGTCGGGCGCTTCCCACCAGAACTCACTCGTCTCCGACTGTACCCCCCGATAGACGACGGCGCTGGTGAGCCCAACTCCGGCCAGGATTTGGGGCAGCTGGCCCGGATGACCGAAGGAGTCCGGGAGGTAGCCGACCGCCGGCCTGTGGCCTCCCGCCTCGCGGACCTGACGCTGGCCAACCAGCAGATTCCGGATCAGGCTCTCACCGGAGGGGATGAACTCGTCAGGCAGGGTGTACCACGGCCCGAGCCCGATCCTGCCCGCCTGTACTTCCCTGAGAAGCTCATCGCGGCGACCGGGTCGAGCCTCGAGATAGTCCTCGACGAGGACGGTCTGGCCGTCGAGCATGAAATGGGCAAAGTCCGGTCGGGTCGCCAGGGTATCCAACAGGAGGTCGATCGTCTGCAGAAGCCGCAGGCGGAACCGTTGAAAGGGAAGGTACCACTCCCGATCCCAATGGGTATGACTGACGACGATACCGGTCACCGGTCTGGTTTCGTTCGGCACCGCTGGTTGCCGCTCGGCCATGCCCCGCTCTCCCCACGCTTCTGCCACCCTCGATCCCCGCCGCGGGATCATACGTCGCGCTCCCGAGCCAGGGGAAGATGAGCGCGGACGATTGGTGGTCGGTGGTTGCGGCAGCGGCGGCGTCATGTGACGGGCGTCCGCCGCCGGGGCATCGTGAACGTGCGAACGCGGTTGTCAGGGAGCACGGCCGTGCCGCGTTAGGGGACCGGACGGTCGCCTGGCGCCGCCGCGTCCCAACGATGCATAGGCGGTCAGCCGGTGGACTAGCGCTCGTCGTGGTTCAGCCGTCCGGGTTGGCCGGCCGGCGGCCTTATCTCCCGACCGGGCCGCCGGATCGCCCGGCCTTGGCCCGGTACATCGCCTGATCGGCAAACCGCATCAGCGCGGCGGCGGTGACGGCGTCGGTCGGCCGCATGGCCAGACCAATACACGCGTTTACGTGAACAATGCACGCCGCGATCGCCATCGGCTGGCCAATCGATTCGTCGATTCGATGGACGATCGCCTGGGCCTCGTCGACCCCCGAGACACCTTCGAGCAGCACCGTGAACTCATCGCCACCATAGCGGGCAACGGTATCGTTGGGCCGGATGCAGGTGCGAAGCCGTTCCGCGACGTGCCGCAACACCCGGTCCCCCGCGTCATGCCCGTACCGATCATTGACTACCTTAAACTGATCGAGATCGATGAAGAGCACCGCGAGGTAGCCCGGGCCCCGCCCAATCTGAGCGGCCGCCTGGTCGAGTCGGCAGTCCGGTCATCGGATCGTGGAGGGCGCTGTAACGCAGCCGCTCTTCGAGCCACCGCCGCTCGTCAATGTCATCGAGCCGGGCGACAAAGACCGCGGACTGATCCACACCCACCATCAACAACGAGAGGTGAAGCTCGCCCATGAATGGTGGGTGGCCAGGGCGCGCATACCACTGCTCAACCGAAAGGGGGCGACCACCGTTCGCCAGCTCCCGGCGGAGCTCGCGCCAGTCGAGCGTCGACATCCCGTCGCTGACATCATCCAACGACAGCGTCAGCAGTTCGTGATGCGGGCGGTCGAGGACACGGCAAAGGGCGCGATTGACCTGCAGGAATCGTCCGTCCGCTGCCAGCAGCGCCATGGCGCCCGGCGCCTGCTCGAACGTCGCTCGATACACCCGGTCCAGACCGCCGGCAGGCACCGCGACCGTGCCTGAGGGAGAAGCGTTGACCGGCGGTCCGGCGTCTCCCTGTCCCGGGTCGCCGGCGACACGCCGCCATCCCTGGTCAGACGGCGATGGCGAAGCGACCATCCGGTTCTCCTTCAGTGTCCAATGCAGGCAGGAGCGCGATAACGTCACGCGTCGCAACGGGGTGGCCGCCAGTCGACACGGCGGGCTCCGGTGACCCCAGACGACCCGTGGGCGCCGGGTTCCGCACGCCGCCTCGTGCACCTCATCAGGATGTCAGGGAGCCAGGCCGTGCACATCGGTCAACTGACCGATTTCCTGGGCGCTAGAGTGACGTACGTCGGGCTGACCGCCGACGTAGCAGCTCGCGGCGCGATGACCGAGGCCGGAAGATTGGTGCGCCTTCGGGGGAAACAGATCGTACGAGAGGCAGAGATGAGGACGTCGCGGGTGTGAGGACGGTTCAAGTGGGCCACGGCAGCGAGAAGTCGACTGTTGCCAGGACCGCTTCAACCCGAACCCGCAATGAGGATCCAGCCAGCATCGGTCCGGTTTCGGGGAGCTCCGGGCAGTTCCTGCCCACGCTTCTCAGCGCGTCGAGAGCTCGAACGGCTCGGCAGCATGTCGTCCGGTGAACGCCTGGGTCTCGTGATCCGTCAACGATGCTGCGCGACTCAGCGCGACGGAGCTACCAGGCGGTCCATCATGCTGGACACTCGCGCCCGGCTGGCAGCTGAGTCATGCGGCGCCTTAGACGAGCCGGAGCCGGACGGCCATCGCCGCGGCCCCGGCCCGCGAGTCCACGTGCAGCTTGCCAAGGATGTTCGCGACATGGGTCGAGGCGGTGCGCCGGGCAATGAACAGCTGCTGAGCGATATCAGGGTTCGATCGACCCGCGACGAGCAACCGCAGCACCTCAATCTCACGCGGGGTGATTCCAAACTCCGCCACCTGGAGCCCAGGGCCGCCGGTCACCACGGCGACATCAGCGCGACCGGCGCCCTCCCCGGCGACATCCGGCCGCTCACGGTTGGAGGAGAAGATCAACGCGGCAGCTTCATCGACGGCCTCCTCAAGCGACACTGTTCGTCCGGCCGCGATCGCCAGGTCGAACCGCTCCTGCCCGAGGGCCGCGACGGCCAGCGCGAGATAGCGCTCGACCCGCGGCCGGTAGACCGGCGCCTGCAGATCGCCGCGGGTCTCACGCGCGTGGCGGACCGCCCCAACCAAGCGAGCTGCCGCCGCATGGTCGCCTCGACAGACGGCACCGAGCGCCAGTTCTTCAAGGTAATACGCCAGCAGCCGTTGGTCACCCAGGTCCCGGGTCAGTACCAAGCCTTCAGCCAGGGCGATCCGGGCACGATCCGGATCGTCACGATCGAGCGCGGCAGCGGCGATCGTATGCAGCGTCTGCGGGATGCTCCGGCGATCGCTGATCTCGCGATAGATGGCGAGGGACTGCTCCGATAGTGTCAGGGCCGCTGCCGGGTCGCCACCGTGGAGTGCAGCCCAACCCAGGTTTTGCAACCCCACGGCGATCCCGAGCCGGTCGCCCGTCTCCTGCCGGACGGCGAGGCTCTCATCGAACAGCAGGCGGGCGCCCGCGATGTCCAGCGCCTCCAGGGCGGCCAGCCCAAGATTTCCCAGCACTTCCCCGATGCCGTAGGAGCTCTGCAGCCCACGAAAGAGGGACAGGCTCTCGGTCAACATCGCGAGAGCCTGGGCCGAGTGGCCGCGATAGAGAGCGATCAGACCGAGACCGTTGAGTGCCAGCGCGGCACCGGTGCCGTCGCCAACAAAGCGAAGCAATCGCAAGGACTCGCTGAGAAGCGCTTCCGCGTCGTCGTAATCACCCATCTCCCGGGCGAGAGCGCCGGCTTCACGGCGGGCGCGGGCGACCCATTCGTCTGGAACATCCCCGGGATGAGTGAGCGCCTGATAGAGCCACCGGCGCCCCTCGGTGAGCCTGCCACGCAGATACCAGAGACCGCCGAGCGCGCCGGCGAGGCGGACGGCGGGCGCTGGGTCCGGTTGGTTCAGCAACCAGGTCAGCACCGCCCGCAGGTTGTCGATATCCGCCTCAAGCTGATCGAGCCAGCGCGCCTGCTCAGGACTGCCATAGGGCGGCGTCGCATCGGCCACGATAAGGAAGTGGGTGGCATGACCGCGATAGACGTCCTCTTCCTCGCCAGCCGACCGGAGCTGCTCCCGTCCGAACTCGCGAATGGTCTCCAGGATCCGGAAGCGGAACGCACCAGTCCGCCCGGACGGATCGTCTACCGGCAGCACGAGGCTCTTATCGACCAGCGAGCCGATCTGGTCCAACAGCTCAAGCTCGTCTCCGCCGGGACCGGCACCACCGGCGACCGCCGCGGCCGCCTCCAGGGTGAAGCCGTCGACAAAGATCGAAAGCTGGCGCAGCAGACGTTGCTCCGGCGGATCAAGGAGGTCGTAGCTCCACGCGATGGCATCGCGCAGGGTCTGCTGCCGGCGCGGCAAGTCGGTCGGCCCCCGCACCAGCAACGGGAGCGGGTGTTCCAACCGTTCCAGCATCGCGAGCGGCGGCAGCAGGTTGCTCCGAGCGGCCGCGAGCTCGATCGCCAGGGGCAGGCCATCCAGGCGGAGGCAGATGGCCGCGGTCGCGACTGCGGTCGCGTCGGTCAGTTGGAATGCCCGATGGGCGGCGCGGGCACGTTGTACGAACAAACGTACCGCCTCCGAGGCCGTTGCGTCGGTGATCGAGGCGACACCGGCCTCCGGGAGCGTGAGCGGTGGTACGGGAAAGACATGCTCGCCGGAGACGCGCAACACGGCGCGGCTGGTGACGATGATCTTCAGCTCGCGACACCTCTCAAGGAGGCGCGTCACCACCGTCGTGGCCGCGATGACCTGCTCGAAATTGTCGAGCACCAGGAGGAGTTCCTGGTGCTCGAGGGCCGTTTCGAGCGCCGAAAGGGGCGATTGGTCCGCCGACTCGGCAATTCCAAGTGCATGGCCGATGGTTGTGGCGACGAGATCGGCGTCCACGATCGCGGCGAGGGAGACGAAGTGGGCGCCATCGGCCAATCGCTGACCAATGTCGGTCGCGGCGTGAATGGCAAGCCGCGTCTTGCCCACGCCGCCAGGGCCGCTCAGGGTGAGCAGACGAACATCCGGTCGCTCGATCAGATCGATGACCGCCTGAACCTCACGCTCCCGTCCGACCAGCGAGGTCATCGGTCGAGGAAGAGCTTCCGGAACCCGCTGAAGCACGGTCGAACCTCTGCACAGCGGCTGATTGGTCAGCTCATGCCGGACCGACAAGAACACGACATCTTGAGCGGTCGATTGTACGTCAGGAGGCGTCCCAACGGGACGCCACTCCTCCACCAATGAAACGCCCTCTTGTGCGAGGCGGATCACTGCCGTATAACCGCGCCAGCCAGAACGTGCGTCGTTGATGAGCGGAGGTGAACGGTGTCGATCGCCGAGCGCGAGCAAACCGACCAACTCGACCGAGCGACATTGCTCCAGATGTACGAGCGGATGGTCCAGATTCGAACGTTCGAGGATGCCGCCGGCAAGAACTTTGCCGCGGGTCTGGTGCCCGGTTTCGTCCATCTCTACGCGGGGGAAGAAGCGGTCGCCGTCGGCGTCTGCTCACACCTGACCGACCGTGACTTCATCACCTCGACCCATCGCGGTCACGGTCATTGCATCGCCAAGGGCGTCGACATCCCGGGGATGGTCGCCGAGCTGATGGGGAAGGCGACCGGTGTCTGCAAGGGGAAGGGTGGCTCGATGCACATCGCCGATGTCGGCAAGGGCATGCTCGGGGCGAACGGCATTGTCGGCGGCGGCATCCCGCTGGCCTGTGGCGCCGGTCTCTCCGCCAAGACGCTCGGTACCGGCGGTGTTGCTGTCTGCTTCTTCGGGGACGGCGCGTCAAACCAGGGCACCTTTCACGAGGGGCTGAACCTGGCGGCGATCTGGCGATTGCCGGTGATCTTCGTCTGCGAGAACAACGGCTATGCCGAAGCGACCCCCGTGTCCTATCACTGCTCAGCGACCGACATTGCGACCCGGGCCGGGTCGTACGAGATTCCTGGCATCGTCGTCGACGGGCTCGATCTCTTCGCCGTCTATGAGGTCGCCGGCGAGGCGATCGCTCGGGCCCGGCGCGGCGAGGGTCCGACGTTGATCGAGGCCAAGACCTATCGCTTCTACGGGCACTTCCAGGGCGACATGGTGACCTACCGGACGGAAGAGGAGGTGCTCCGCTACCGCGACCGTGATCCGATCGCCGGCGCGAAGAGCTACATCAAAGACCACGCGATCGCGACCGAAGCGGAGCTCGACGCCATCGATGCCCGGGTCATCTCCGCGCTCGATGATGCCTGGGTCGCTGCCCAGGCTGCCGCCTGGCCGGAACCATCGGCGGCGCTTGAAGATGTCTACGTCAGCTACTAACCCGCCATGGCGGTGAGTGTCACCACGTCGACCACCGCGCCGGCGTTTCCACAGGAGAGAGATGCATGGTCACCGCGACAGCGACCCGTCAGATGACCTACGCCGAGGCCGTCCGCGAAGCGATCCGCGTCACAATGCGGGAGGATCCGACGGTGATCCTGATGGGCGAGGACGTCGCCGGGGGCGCCACCGTCGACCATCTGGCCAATGAGGACGCCTGGGGTGGACCGATGGGAGTCACCAAAGGGCTCGTCCAGGAGTTCGGCCGAAACCGCGTTCTCGACACGCCGATCACCGAGTCGGGTTTCATCGGCGCGGCCGTCGGCGCCGCCTCAACCGGCCTGCGCCCGATCGCCGAGTTGATGTTCGTCGACTTCTTCGGGTGCTGCATGGACCAGATCTTCGATCAAGGGGCGAAGCTCCGCTATATGTTCGGGGGTAAGGCCCGCTGCCCGTTGGTGATCCGCACCCAGATCGGCGCGGGGGTCAGCGCCGCCGGTCAACACTCCGGCTGCCATTACTCCGTCTTCACCCACATGCCCGGCATCAAGACGGTCATTCCCTCCACCCCGGCCGACGCCTACGGCCTGCTGCTGACGGCGATCCGGGACGACGACCTGGTGATGTTCTTCGAGAACAAAGTGCTCTACGGCATGAAGGGCGAGGTCCCGGAAGGGACCGACGGCATTCCCTTCGGCAAGGCCGATATCAAGCGGGAGGGCGGTGATGTGACGATCGTCGCCATCTCCCGCATGGTGCAGCAGGCGCTGGCGGCCGCCGACCAGCTGGCGGAGGATGGCATCGAGGCGGAGGTGATCGACCCCCGCACGCTCTCACCGCTCGACGAGGAGACGATTCTCCGCTCCGTGGCGAAGACGCATCATCTTGTGCTGGTCGACGAGGACAACCCACGCTGTGGGGCGGCCGCTGATATCGCGGCGATGGTCGCCGATAAGGGGTTCGATACACTCGATGCCCCGATCAAGTCAGTGACCGCTCCCCATACGCCAGTCCCGTTCAGCCCGCCGCTGGAAAACTTCTATGTTCCGACGCCGGAGCGGATCGTCGAGACCGTCCGCGACCTCCTCTAGCCCCTGATGCTCGACCCTCTCTCGCGTGAGAAGGTCGACGGGTGATGCGTCTTTGTCAATGATCGAGAGCGACGCAACCGGCGAATGAGGGCTGGCAACGATCGGAGTAATGGACTGTGCCGACGCTGGTCAAGATGCCGAAGTGGGGACTGACGATGACGGCCGGAACGGTCACCGGCTGGATCTCCGACGAAGGAAGCGAGGTGACGGCAGGTATGCCCTTGCTGACCGTGGAGACCGAGAAAGCCGTCAACGATGTTGAAGCACCGGCCGATGGCGTGCTGCTCAAGATCGTCGCCGCCGCTGGCAGCGAGGTGCCGGTCAGCGGTCCGGTCGCGGTGATCGCCGCCGCTGGCGAGGTGCTCTCGGATGAGGAGCTCGCGGCACTCATCGCGGCGGCGACACCGCAAGCAGCCGCGTCCTCCGCCACCGGCCGCACCGCACGCGGGCCGCGGGAATCACGCACTGCACGCCGCGATGACAGCGGGCGGGTCAACGCCTCCCCGGCCGCACGCAAGCTGGCGCGGGACCTGAACGTCGATCTGGCGACCGTTGAAGCGACCGGCCCCGGTGGGCGGATCACCAGCGACGACGTTGAGCGAGCCGCGGCCAACGACGGCTCGGTCAGGGAAGAGTATCTGACACTTGGCTCCGGTCATCGCCTCTTCGCGCTCCGGGCTGGCGCGGGTTCCACCTACCCACCCCTGGTCTTTCTCCACGGTCTGGGTGGAGCGCAGACAACCTGGGCGAATGTTCTTCCGCCGCTCGTCGAGCAGGGAACGGTGATCGCACTCGATCTCCTGGGTCACGGCCAGAGCGATAAGCCAGCGGGTGCTGACTACTCGGTGGCCGGTCTGGCATCGCAGGTAGCCGAAGCGTTGACCGGTCTTCGGATACCCCCAGCGGTCTTCGTCGGGCACTCGCTGGGGGGAGCGGTCGCCCTGCTTCTCGCCCTGGAGCGGCCGGAGCTGGTCCGCGGCCTGGTTCTCGTCAACAGCGCCGGACTGGGCGAGGAGATCGGCATGGAGCTGCTGGACCGCATCGAGGCGCCGCCGAGCCGGGAGGAGGCGCGGCGTTTGCTGGAGCTCTTCTTTGAGGACAGGCAACGTATTCTGGAACGTGGCGTCGAGGAGATGTATCAGGCCCGGATGACGCCCGGCGCCGATGCCGCGCTTCAGGCAGCCGCGGCGGCAAATTTTGGCCGCGAGGGCCAACGGATTGGGCTGACCGACCGCCTGGGCCAGGTTCAGGTGCCCACGCTGATCGTCTGGGGTGAGAAGGACCGCGTCATCCCGCTCGAGCATGCCCTGGCCGCGCTCCGTGTGCTGCCCGACGGTTGGCTGAAGATCCTGCCCGGGATTGGCCATGTGCCTCAGGTCGAGGCGCCTGCCCTCTTTGCTAACGCGGTCGGCCACTTCGCGCGAGGGATCGCGACGCCCGGATGACCCCGGCACCATCTCAAGCGGCCTCGCCCGCCGGGTCAGAGACACCTCGGCTGCGGGCCCCGCGTCCGGCCGCGCTCGTCGGCATCATTGCCAATCCCGCGTCGGGCAAGGACATCCGGCGGCTCGTCGCGCACGGCTCGACCTTTGATAATAATGAGAAGATCAACATCGTCCGCCGGGTCCTTCTTGGGCTGGAGACGGCCGGGGTCGATCGAATCGCCTACATGCCCGATACCCACGCCATCGTGAGCCGGGCTGCTGCTCCGCTGACGCTGCGCAACGAGTTGATCCCGCTACCAATGCCGGTCCTGGGCAATCCGGGGGATTCGCTGGAAGCGGCTCGCCGCCTCGCCGATCTCGGGGCTGGCTGCATCGTCACGCTCGGGGGCGATGGCACCAACCGGGTCGTCGCGAAAGGGTGCGGCGAAGTTCCCCTGGTCGCGGTCTCTACCGGCACCAACAACGTTTTCCCGCGGATGATCGAGGGCACCCTGGCCGGCCTGGCCGCTGGTCTGGTTGCCAGCGGCGCCATCGATGGGACGACGCCGCGTCCGGTGGTTCGCCGGCCATGGCTCCGGGTGACGTCGGCTAAGGGGGTTGACGATCGGGCGCTGATCGATGTCGTCACGTCGCGACAGTCGTGGGTGGGAGCGCGCGCGCTGTGGGATGTCCGTCACCTGGGCGAGATCGTCCTCTCGCGGATCACCGCCGCCGAGATCGGGATGGCGAGCCTGGGCGGGTTGCTCTTTCCGGGTGAGCTTGGCGGTGACGCGGGCGCTCATATCGTGCTCCGGCCGGAAGCAGGCGATGAACTGGACAGCTCAGCCCGGCGGACGGTGCTCGCGCCAGTGGCCCCGGGACTGTTGCGGAGCGTCGTGGTGGAACGGGCAGCCATCCTCCGGCCCGGAGATGCTTGCTCGCTCCTTCCCACCCGTTGCACCGTCGCGCTCGATGGCGAGCGGGAATTCGAGATGCTGGAACCGGGCCACCCACTGACCGTCACCCTCGACCCGGACGGACCCTGGGTCGTCGACATCCCGGCGGTGCTTGAAGCGGCCGCGAGAACCGGTCTCTTCGTCACCTCGTCCCGTGCTCCAGCCACCTTCTGACCCTGGCCAGGACAGACGTTCCCCCGGGGTCTGGCCGGGCCACGTCCCTGCCCTTTTGCGATGATTGCCGCGCTAGAGCCCCAACGATCGTCACCCCATAGACGCGAGATCGTTATGTCTCGTGGACATGCTGCGTCGCCTCCGCGTCCGATTGAACGGCTGGCTGCCCTCCCGGGGCTGCAGTCCTGACCTGCGCCCGGCGTCGGCGACGGTCCCGGGGGCTCGCGATCTCGCCACTTCGGATGGGCGCTGCACATGTCGGTCGATTGCCTGATAGCCTATGACCAAAGGGGCCACGACCGTTATTGGAGCGATCCGATACGACATCAACCGATGCGACACGTGGAAGGGAGATCGGGTGACAGAGGGCGAGATCACCAACGACCTGTGTGCGATGTCGGCGCTTGAGCTCCGCCATCACTATCTATCCCGCGACCTTTCCCCGGTCGAGGTGACGGAGGCGACCCTCCGCCGGATCGAGCAGCTCAATCCCGACCTGAACGCCTTCATTACCGTCACCTCCGAGCTGGCCCTCACCCAGGCCCGAGCCGCCGAGCGCGCCTATGCGGACGGGACGGCGGGACCACTGGCCGGGATCCCGATCTCGATCAAGGACCTCACCCCAACTCGTGGCATCCGGACCACCCGGGGATCGCTGCTCCACACCGATTGGATCCCTACGGACGATGCGCCGTTCGTGGAGCGCGTCTATGCGGCCGGTGCGGTGATGCTTGGCAAAACGAACACGCCGGAGTTGGGCTGGAAAGGCGACTCAAGCAACCTCATCGTCGGTCCAACGCACAATCCGTGGCGTCATGGGCGAACCGCCGGTGGCTCCAGCGGCGGTGGCGCTGCCGCCGTCGCGGCCGGACTCGGTCCACTCGCGCAGGGCGGCGACGGCGCCGGCTCGATCCGCATCCCCTGCGCCTTCTGCGGCATCTTCGGTCTCAAGCCGTCGTTCGGGCTGGTTCCGTATGCACCGGCCAGTGTCATGGGGGATCTGACCCATCTTGGACCGATGACCCGGACCGTTCGCGACGCCGCGCTCCTGCTCAACGTCGTCGCCGGGGCTGACCCACGCGATCGCCTCTCCTGGTCGAGCGATCTCAACTACCTCGATGGTCTCGACAGCGGGATTCGTGGGCTGCGAGTCGCCTGGACAGGCGACCTCGGATACGCGCCAGTCGATCCCGCCGTGCGAACCACGGTCGAGGCGGCGGCACACCGCTTCATCGAGCTTAGCTGCGAGGTCGAGCAGATCGCCCCTCCCCTTGCGGACCCCTGGTCGATCGTCGATGCGATCTGGAGCAGTAGCATGGCCGGGCTCTACCACCGCGACTTCGATCAGGTGCGGTCGCGGATCGACCCCGGTCTGGTGGAGGTCATCGAGCATGGCGGTACCCTGTCGGGAGCGGAGGTTGCCGAAGCGCGCATCCGCCGCAACGACTACTACGAGGGCATGCGGTCGTTCATGGAAGGCTACGACCTGCTGCTGACGCCGACTCTCCCGATCACCGCGTTCGCCGCTGGCGACGATCAGCCTGGCACGGTGGCCGGTCAGGAGACGTCGTATCTCTCGTGGACCCCCTTTACCTTCCCCTTCAACCTGACCGGTCAACCGGCGGCGACCGTGCCATGCGGCCTGGTCGACGGCCTTCCCGTGGGACTCCAAATCGTCGGTCGCTGGCACGACGACGCCACAGTTCTGCGCGCTGCCGCCGCCTTCGAGGAGATCGCCCCCTGGCCGCGACCGGCGCTTGCTGTCGCGCCGGCACCTGCCGGGGTGCCGCCGACGGGCGTACCCCGCTAACCCGTCGAGTGGCCCGACCGGGCCGGTTCAGCCCGCGATTGTGACACCGGAGAAGAGAACGTGATCACCACGGATAGGCAGTCCACCCCGGTAGCCCAGACCAACCACGATGTCGACCCGTTCGGCTCCTACGAACCGGTCCTGACGCGTGCCTACGAGCTGGGACATGGCTTCGTCACCGGGCTGGCCAACCGGCGGGTGAGCCACCGGCCCGGCCCGGACGAGATGGCGGCGTTGCTGGACGAGCCGCTGCCGGAGCGGGGAACCGAGGCGGTCGCGGTCCTCGACGATTGGTATCGGCGGGCCGAGCGGGGGATCGTGGCGTCGGCCGGTCCGCGATTCTTCGGCTTCGTCAATGGCGGCAGCACCCCGGCGGCGCTGGCCGGCGACTGGCTCGCCTCGGCGATCGATCAGAACGCGGGGCTGTGGCTCAGCAGTCCCGCCGCGGCCCAGACCGAGCTCGTTGTCCTCCGCTGGCTCAAGGAGCTGTTTGGTCTACCGGAGGTCTGGACCGGAGCCCTGACCAGCGGCGCCACGATGGCGAACATGGTCGGGCTCGCCGCCGCCCGTCAATGGGCTGGCGCACGCCTCGGCTTCGATGCCGCGGCGGACGGTCTGGGCGGCCACCCGCCGCTGGCGGTCGTCTCCAGTACCGAGATTCATTCCAGCGCCCTCAAAGCGCTCGGCACGCTTGGCATTGGTCGGGGGCGTGTCCAGCAGATCCCGGCGCCGGATGGCGCGATCGATGTGGAGGCACTCGCTGCCGAGCTGGCGACGATCGATGGTCTGGTCATCGTCATCGCCAACGCCGGGGAGGTGAATACCGGGGCGTTTGACCGTCTCGACGCGGTGGCGGACCGGTGCGAACGGCACGCGGGCGGCGCCTGGCTTCACGTCGATGGGGCGTTCGGTCTCTTTGCCGCGCTGGCACCGGCGCACGCGCATCTCGTCGCGGGCATCGACCGCGCCGACTCGGTCGCGGCGGACGGGCATAAGTGGCTGAATGTCCCCTACGACTGCGGGTTCGCCTTCGTCCGCGACCGGGAATCGCTCCAGTCGGCGTTCGCGGCCACGGCCGCCTATCTGACCCCCGAGTCAGGCGGGGCCTGGGACCCCTTGACCCACGTGCCGGAGATGTCCCGCCGTTTTCGCGGGCTGGCCGCCTGGTGCGCGCTGAAGACGGCGGGTCGCGATGGGTACCGGGAGATGGTGGAGCGCTGCCTGGCCAACGCCGCGGCCTTTGCGAGCTGGGTGGAGCGCGATCCGGACCTGGAGCTGATGGCGCCAGCGCCGCTCAATATCGTCTGCTTCCGAGTGCGTGGCGCCGGCCTCGATGACGAGGCGCTTGACACCCTGAATCGCTCCACGGTGACCGCCTTGCAGGCCGACGGCCGCGTTTTTGTAACCGGCACCGTCTGGCGCGGCCAGGCGGCCATTCGCGCCGCCTTCGACAACTGGGCGACCTCCCCGGCCGATATTGAGATTCTTCAGCAGGCCGTGCGGGACATCATCGGGGAGGTGACTGCGCGGGTGCGGTGAAAAGGCGCCATACATCGGGAGGCAGGTCTGATCGGGTCGACCAGGGGCACGACCGGAGCGTGATGCCGGCGTAGGCGATTGAGGTCTCGTATGAGGGTGCTCAGGTATCGTCGTGGCAAGCGATCGCTCTCATCTTCACCACTCGTTAGGTCGTCTACTGTTATTCTATGCATTGCATGTTCTTGACAGGGCGTCTATACTTCGTCCTAAGGACGAAGTATAGACGCCCACAGATATAGAGGCAAGCCGATGATCGTAACCGCGGCGAGCGCGCTGCTTGACCAGCTGGCGAATGAGCACCGGCACATCCTGTCCGGTTGGCGCGCTGTGATTCTGCTGCGACGCGCCACCTTCTCACTAGCTCCGGGCCAGCGCCGCTGGAACCGCCTGCCACAAACCATTGAAGACCTCACCCCGTTGTTCCGTCAGATGCGCGGTCGTGGGGAGATCGCGTCCGTTAAAGGGTTTCGCCATCTCTATGAAGTCACCGTGCCTTACGCCCGCCAGGGATTCGTTGACGAGCGCGAAGTGCTATTTGAGCTTCACCCTTACGCCGTTCTCAGTCATCTCTCGGCTCTGGTGTTCCATGGGTTAACTGATGACCTGCCCAAGGGCCTAACGGCGACCGTGTCGGCAGACGCGAGCGGCGGACTCTTGCCGGTTGGAACCGGCCCACGGGACTGGGAGGGAGAGCAACCGCCGGGAGGACGAACACCAGCGAGGATCCTCGGACGCCCGGTACGATGGTTGCGAGTCCTCCCCGAACGATTCTTTGGCTTCGCCGACTATCAGCCCCTGGGGTATCCGATGCGGTGCACGACGCCGGAACGGACGCTCGTAGACGGACTTCTATCTCCAGCCCGATGCGGCGGTATTACCAACGTACTGCATGCCTGGACCCTGGCCCGTGACACCCTCGATCTCGATGTCCTGGTCTATCAAGTCGACCGGTTGGACGTCACAGTCCTCCGCCAACGTGTGGGATACGTCCTCGATCAGCTTGGGCTGGTCCACCCAATGGTTGAGCAGTGGCGCAGCGCCGCACATCGGGGCGGATCGAGCAAGCTCGTCGGATCGGCTCCGTATGGTCCAACCTTCAACGAGCGATGGAGCCTCGCAATCAATGCTCCTGTTGATGTCCTGCACAACTTTGCAGCATGACGGATGGGTACCCGCGATCGTTCGGCTCTCTCGCCGCATGGGCGAGCGCAAACAGGGTGACCATGAGCGAGGCGCGCCAGCGGTTTGTTCAGTACGTTGCCCTCTGTGGCATCGCCAGCGTGCCACCGCTGCGCCACTGTCTTGTCTTTAAGGGCGGCAATGCCCTGGATTTCGTCTGGCAGCCAAACCGCAGCACGGTCGACTTAGACTTCTCGGTCGACCCGGCCAGAACTGAGTTTCAACCAGGCATCGACTCCCTTCGAACATTGTTGGGGCGAGGCCTCAGCATCGCAACATCCCGTTTTGGGGTTGCCTTTGCAATCACCTCTCTGAAGCAACAGCCGCCGGGAGCGGAAAGGACGTTCATCACCTACGCGGCCCGCGTCGGCTACGCTCTTCCCGACGAAGCCCGCCTGTTGATCCAAATGGCCAACAAGCAAAACAGCCCGCACATGCTTCCGATTGACATCAGCATCAACGAACCGATCTGTGCCGCGACGGTCTTCACGATTGACGAGCGTCACGAGCAGCTTCGTGTGAGTACTCTGGAGGATATTGTCAGCGAGAAGCTACGCGCGCTACTGCAGCAGTCGATCCGCGGACGCAACCGGAAACAAGATATCCTCGACATTGCTGTTGCCGTCAGAGTTCATGCCGGGTTGAATCGAGCGCAGGTTGCCGCCTTTCTGCATGCGAAAGCGGACGCCCGGGATGTGCCGGTCTCAAAATCAGCCTTTCGCGACCGAGAGATCGCCGAGCGCGCGCGAGTGGACTACGACGCACTCGAATCGACGACGAGAACATTGTTCATCCCGTTCGACGAGGCCATTAGGACAGTTCTCGCCTTCGTCGACGAACTCCCTATCCCAGACAATTGATCGGCGGCGGACAAGCCCACTCTTGCTGGCGACGACCTTGTGGTCCGGTCAAGCCCATGAGCTGCCATTCGTACCGATCACCATGAGAATCAGGGTAAGCGTGGGTGGTGGGTCGCAGTCACCGTGGATGTGATCGGACGCTGGCCTGCCGGGTTGAGCAGCGAATTGTCGTCATCGCGGCCACGGAGTGGCACGTCACTACCGGGGACCAAGCGCACGACGCGATGCTCAGCCGTACCCGATCTACCCGGCTGGCTCAGCCTTCAAACACTATGCTGGCCCATGACCCTCTTACTCGCCGAAGCGCCATTGCTGGGTCGTTCGCTCGCCCGCCGGTCGGCACCGGTCAGGGAGAGATCGTGAAGCGCCGCCCAGGTCGCCGGGGCGGGCGCGCCGTCGGGCGAGAGCGCGGCTTCGAGGCGGTCCAGGTCGGCCTCCTCATCGATGTCGAACGTCGGTGGCAGCTCGGCGACCCGGTACCCGAGCGTCGCCGCTCGCGCCACCAGCGCATCGGCCGCGCTCGCAGTGCTCATCGGCACCGCCTCAAGCAGCCCATCGCACCGGCCGCGCGCACCGATCAGATAGTAGCCGCCGTCGTGCACCCGTCCGATCACGACATCGTGATCCTCCAACACGGCGAAGGCGTCGTGGGCGATGCTTGAGGAGATGTGCGGCGAGTCTGACGCGATCAGGACCGTCCGCTGGTAGCGATGCTCGGACCCCCACCGCAACAGATTCGCCTGGCGAGCTCCCCACCCCGCTCCCTCCTGAGGCACAAGGTGGACCCCCGGCGCGGGCGTGGCGCCGAGACTCGAAAGGACAGCGGCGAAGTCGACCTCCGGCGGTGTATAAGCCCAGCCGAGGTCGTAGCCCTCCGTGGGAGCAAAGCGCATCGCCAGGTCAACCAGGAAGGCACGATAGAGCGTGGCCGCCCGCGCGATTCCGATCGACACGCCCAGGCGGGTCTTCGTCTCGCCGGGAACCGGATTGCGAGCGGCAATCAGGAAGAGGTTGTCTGGTTGCTCGTTGCTCACCGATCGTCTCCTGGACACGGATACGGCCAGTCGCGGGCTCGCGTCGTCGTTTACGGCGTCGGTGTCGGCAGCGAGACGCCGACGGGAGCCAGCGTCGTCGCCAGCCCCGGTGGCGGCGGCAACGGTTGCGTCCTCACCGGGGGGGGAGGCGTCGGACGCGGCTCGGGCGAGGCTGTCGGCGTTGGACTCGTCACTGGCGGCCAGGGGACATCCGCGCGGCGCAGCAGGTAGAGATAGACCTGGTCGTCTTCCATCCAGTAGGAGTACGGGCGGCGGCGTACGACGTAGTAGCCGGGAATCGGTTTCCCGGAGACCACATAGGCGGAATCGGTGATCGGCGCGTAGAACGAGGTCCACCAGGCGCCATTCTTCGTGCGCGGTCGCGTGGGGTGGGCAAGTGAAAGCTCGTAGAGATGGTAGCCGTCCCAGCCAGACCCCGCGTCGAGCCGGTCGATCGGCACGCCCTCCTCGGTTGCCTGGCGCGCCATCGACCAGACCGTGTCCATGTAGACGAGGTAATCGCGAGCGCCGACCACGGAGACCACCGCGAACACAGCGGCAATCACCCAGCCGAGCGGCTGAAAGATACGCGCATCCCGCACGGCCCAGACGGCAAGGAGGATCGACAACGGCAGCAGCGGCAGCAGATAGCGGTCGAGCGATCCTGCCCAGGACTGGTAGTGATACGACGGAGGGATCACCCCGACGACCTGGCCGATCGCGATCGCCAGGACAACACCGGCGCCGGCTCGCTCGTTTCCCGGCGGCTGCCGCGCGCCCCGCGCCAGCGCCACCGCCAGGATCACCGATGCGGCCCCGCAGATCAAAGTTGCCCAGATACGAAAGTCGGTGGTGATCAGCGCGGGGCGGGAACCTCGAACATCGACGGTGCCGGGACCACCTGGCCCCAAAAACTGAGGGATATAGGGCATCCAGCGACCCGTAACCCCGTAGATGGCCACCCCGCCGACAACGATCGCTTCCCAGGCGCAGAGGAGCAGCACTCCTGAGGAAGGCAGGGACCGCGCCAGTCGCCGGCCCGCGAGCAGGGCCGCGGCGACGACTGGCAGCGTGAATAGCCCCATATAGACCAGCTCGTAGAAGGTGACCCGGCGAATCAGGAACCAGCTGCGGGAAAGACCGGTGTGTTTGACCTGATTGAGAAACGATGTCTGAACGGCGGGCACGTCGTTGACCTCGCGGAGCCAGATGTAATAGCCCACCAACGCGAGCAGCGGAATGCCGCCCACACGCAGAAGGCGCCAGACGCTCCCGAGATCAACGCGAAGCCGTCGCCCAAAAAGGAGATACGCCCCAACCGCCAGTGGGATCAGCACCCCCTGCTGGCGAGTCAAGAAGGCCGCGGCCGCGATCGCCGAGCCCACGACCGTCGCCCAGCCGCTCCCCTTCTCGGGCGCTAGACCACGGACATAGAAGTAGGTCGCCCCGAGCATCAGCGCGGTGAAGTGTGGATCGGTCATGAAGGTGTAAGTGAGGAAAAACCCGAGCGGGTTGAAGAGGTACGTCGCCGCGCCGAGCGCGCTCAAACCATGCCCGGCGCCGAGACGCCGGCAGGTGCCATAGAGCGCCAGACCACCAAGCGCGACTATCACCACCGTCGAGACTCGCACGATGCCGAGGCTCATCCCGAAAACGAGCGCAAAGAGCCAGGCCCAGACGACATGGAAGATGGCCGTCGCCGCCACCACCGGAAAGACCTTCAACTCCCCCGAGTGATAGAGGATCTCGGTCGATCGCGAGTAGCCCCAGTCGTCCGTGGTCGCGATCGGCGTCATCGTCGGTACGATAAAGGCGGCCGCCGCGAAGAGCGTCAGTACGGCAGCGATCGGCCAGTGTCGACGCCCGCCGTCCACGCGACTGGCTCGCCTGGTCGGCCGCACCAACGTGTGGTGGTCCGGCACATCGACCGTGTGGTCGAGAGTAGCGACAGTCTGACTCATGCCCGAGCGCGACCGGCTGACGTGGGCGACCGATCGCGACGGCAGCGAAGGATCGTGGCAGTGATCCGGGCGCCCGCGCGGATCGACGCGCGCAGATTGCCGCTGACCTTCGACGCACCGCCCCCACGCATCCGGTACGAGACGGGCACCTCACGCACCCGCAGCCCCGCCCGAGCCCCGCGGGCGATCATCTCGACCGACCAGCCATACGTCATCTCGCGCATCCCGAGATCGAGCAGGGTACGGCGCCGGATAACCCGAAACGGTCCAATGTCGGTGACCCGGACGCCGTAGAGCACGCGAAGCAGCCGCGCCGCGACCCAGTTGCCGACCAGCTGCTGCGGCAGCAGCGAGCCCGGCTCAGCTGAACCCAGCGTCCGGGAGCCGATCACGATGTCGGCCTCCCCGGCAAGCAACGGCGCGAGAAGCAGCGGCAGCTCAGCCGGTTGGTCGCTGCGATCGCCGTCGAGCAGAACGATCAGATCGACATCCCCCGCCGCTTCTACTCCGCTGAGACAGGCCCGGCCATACCCGCGGCGCGGCTCCGCAACCACTGTCGCACCAGCGCCGGCGGCCCGGGCAGCAGTGTCATCGGTGCTGCCGTTGTCGACCACGACAACCTGGACGATGGTGACCGGGAGGGCGGGATCGGCGGCGACGGCGAGGATTTCCCTGATCTCGTCACCGATCGTTTCCTGCTCGTTGAGCGCCGGGATGACGACCGTCGCGGTCGGCCGTTCACCACCCGAACGATCGCGACGGGACGGCGCATCCGCGGCATCAGCAGGCGCCGATTCGTTGCTGTCGGCAGGTATCGCGAACGCGATCGTCACGAGCGGGCGGCCATGGGGACATCGGTAGCGGCATCCTGACCCGGCGGTTGAACGCCCGGGGTTCCGCGCTGCACGACGCGCCGCCGCCGCAGGATTCGCTCGGCAGCCCCAAAGTAATCTTCAATCGATCCTTGTTGGCGTACCCAGTCGAGATAGCGGGAGATACCATCTGAGAGTTCGATAGTCGGGCGGAAGCCAAGCTCGCCAATCCGCGTGATATCGGAGATGAGGGCCCGCATCTCACCAGGCCGGTAGTCGCCAGGGATCTCCGGGGCGATCTGCTTACCCAACCCGGCGGCCAGCATCCGCGCCAGATCGCCAATCGCCGCGGCCCGGCCAGTCCCGACATTGAAGACACGTCCATTTGCCCGGTCGTCGCCCGCGACCAGCAGGTTGGCCCGCGCGACATCCTCGACGAAGATCAGATCGCGCGATTGCCGGCCATCTTCGTAGACGACCGGGGGACGGTCATTGACGAGCCGGGTGCAGAAAATGGCGATCACGCCCGTGTAGGGATTGAAGAGGGACTGACGCGGTCCGTACGTGCAGGAGTACCGGAGCGCCACCGCGGGAATACCGGTCGCATCGCCCCAGGAGAGCACCAGCCGCTCCTGCACCTGCTTACTGATCGCATAAACGTTCGCGCCACCGGTCGGCGCTTCTTCGTCGGTTGCGACCGGCAGCGCGACGGCATCACAGCGTGGGCAATGCTGCTCGTAGTCCCCGCGCTCCAACCGCGCGACTGGTCGCGGTCTGCCGTAGAAGTTCCCGTGCTCCGGGCACCGGTAGGCGCCCTCGTCGTAGACCGCCTGCGACGACGCCACGATGACCTTGCGAACTGGCAACCGGCGGTCCCGGATCGTCTCCAGCATCAGCGCGGTGCCAACACCATTGCTCTCGATAAACTTGGCGATCTGCGGCATATAGCCGCCCCAGGCGGCCTCGTGGAAGACTACATCAACGCCATCCAGGACGCGCTCCCAGACGGCGCGATGGCGGACGTCTCCCTGGATGAAATCGGCGGCGGCCGGTACCCAGTCGGGTTTCCCGTAGCGGTGCGTCTGACGCTGCAGATTGTCGAGGATCCGCACATCCCAGCCAGCGGCGAGCGCCAGGTCGACGATGTGCGACCCGATCAGACCCGCTCCACCGGTCACGAGAGCGGTCTGCCGCCGGCCCATGGGTCCCTCCCGGCCTGCCCAGGAGCGCCTCGCGACAATCCCGGGTGTTTTAGCTACGCCTGCACATGGGCGACGACGCGATGATAGCCGGTGGCGCCCTCGCTGATGATGCCACGTCGGTCGGGAGTCTGCACAGCGCCGGCCTGGTCGGTCGCCCGGACCGCGAGTTTGTAGTCGCCCGCCCGCGTCGGCCGCCAGCTATAGGTCCAGACCGCCCAGGAGGTCATGGTGCCCGGGTAGTCGATCCGCGCCACCGACCAGGTCTTGCCGTCGTCGAAACTCACCTCGACTTTCGAGACGCCACGGTTGCCGGCGAAGCCGATCCCCTTGAGCGGGACGGTGCTGTTGACCTTGACCGGCTTCCGGAGATCGGGTTGGAGAAAGCTCGACCGGGTCGGGACGACGAATTCCGGCCCCCAGCCCTGTTGCTCGTAGAACCCCTTCGCGTCGAAGTCGACGACCTCGATCCCGGTAACCCACTTCACGTTCTTCTCACCGAACAGACCCGGAACGATCAACCGAACCGGATAGCCGTGACGCTGCGGAATCTCCTCGTTATTCATCCGATACGCGACCAGGGTCGTCGACTCCATCGCCTTGTCGATCGCGAAGGTGTCGGTATAGCCGTCGGCTCCATGCAACCGGACCTCGACCGCGCCCTTTTTGACGCCCGCCTCGTCGAGCAAGCGCGCCATCGGGACGCCGGTCCAGATCGCGTTGCTCATCAGGCGGTCACCGACGGCATTGCTGATACAACTCAGGGTCGCCTCAACCTTGACTGGCTCCATCGCCGCCAGCTGGTCGAAGTCGTAGCGGCGCGCGTTGTCGACGTGCCCGTTGACCTCAAGTCCCCAGAACGCCTTGGTCGGACGAGGATCGACGACGTTCTTGGTGACGACATAGAACTGGTCGTTCGGCGTCACGCCGCTCAGCTGGTCGGCGCGGAACCGGGTGCCGTCATAGAAAAAGGTCGCTTGATGGTACATCCGGCGCATGATGCCGTAGGAGGGCGCGATCAAGGCCGCACCGGCGACGCCGGCGATCAGCGCCCGGCGATCGACCGGTCGTCCCAGCTCCCCCATCGGACGGATCAGCGGCTCGGTGTTGACCGTCGGCCGCGGCTCAACCGCCAGGGCCGGTGCGACGAGAAACCGGTAGACCAGGATCAGGGTCGCCGCGAACGCGGCGTAGCTGACGAGGAGCCCGAGCGCGTTGGCGACCGTGGCCGGCGCCGGTGAGAGGCCCCGGTAGTTCGCTCCGAGCACGGGCGCCAGCGCAATCAAGGAGGAGACCCAGAAGACCACGGCGGTGATGATGACGAACCGCCATCCCCGTGGACTGAACCCGGAGCGCCAGATTCCCGGATGGTGCGATCGCTCGCGCTCGACGATGGCCGCGTAGATGGCGCCGACCAGGGTTCCAACCCCGATCAAGGCCAGCAAGCCGGACCGGATACCGAACTTCTTGAGCCCGTTATAGCCACCGTAGGTTCGAAACAGCCCGAAGAAGGTGTCGATATCAAGCGTCGGCGCAATCCGGTCGGGCAGCGCCTCCGGCGGCGCGGTGATGCCGAGTCCGTACCGCAGGACCAGCATCACCAGCGCCATCACGAGCGTCGCGATGAGACCCGCCAGCAGACCGGCTCCTATCAGATTGATCCAGCGCCAGACGCGCATATTGCTTCTCCCGGGAGGTTAGGGGCTCAACGACGCGTCGCGCCCGCTTCTCTTGTTTCAACGTCGTCACGCCGACGGTGGATCACGACCGTGGTCCATCCCCATGATGGCTGACACCCCTGACTGGTCAGCGACAGAGATGACGACCAGGTTAATACGTTGAACCGGGCTCGTGACGCACCAGCTGGCGGGACGCCAGGCCTGATTACGAGGCCGACCGAACCCGCTCATCGATGACGCGACCGATGGCGGCCACGGCGGCATCTCGTCCCCCCTCACCGACCAGCGCCCGCAACCGGTCGGCACGCTGCCGCGACCGGTCCGGATCGAGAGCATCGCGCATCTTGACGGCCATGCTCCGGGCCGTCACTTCTTCGGGACGCATCACGATCCCCGCGCCATACTCGTCGACCAGGGTCCCTTCGAGGAAGGTTTCGTAGATGAGACCGGGCACCATCAGTACCGGGGTACCGGCAGTCGCGGCATCGAACAGCGTGGTCGTGCCTTCGACGATCACGAGATCGGCGGCGGCAATGGAGTCGCGGCTGCGCTCCGGCGCCAGCGTGCCCCAGACCGTCACGCCGTCGATGGTATCGAGTGGTGGCAGCCGCGGTGGCTGAATAGCCCCACGGTCGGGGATGGCCGTCAGGAGCAGGCGCAGGTCGGGCTGTTTGGGAGTCAACCGCCGGTAGCCGCCGACCACCCCGCTCAAGACGCGCCGGCCAAACCACTCCCCGAACGGAAAGCCGCGGGGGGCGTAGACGATGTAGCGCGCCTCCGGGTCGAGACCGAGGTGGCGGCGCGCCTCCTCCTTGCTCGGCATCTCCAGCGGGTCAAGAATCGGTCCGGTGACGGTCAGCCTGTCGCGAAAGCGTTCCAACTCCTCGGGGACCGGCATCACGGCCGGGTAGGTGTACAGGATATGATCGACGTGCTCCAGCAGCGGCCAGTCCATGTGGAGATCGTCCCAGAGAGGGAGCATCGGTAGGGAGATCCAGGCCCGAAGGCGAGGCAGCAGCGAGCGGTGGGCGATCAATCGCCGGTTGGTGTCCTCGATCACGACATCGATGTCACCCATCACCTCGCGGATGCGGGCGTCGCGCTCGTGACGAACCGGGTTCGGGATAATGCGAAGGGGAAATCCCGAGCGGGCGACCGCCTCGCGGTTGATCGGTCGCAGTCCAACCTCATCGAGCCCGTAGATGATCCGGAGACTGCGGTCGGCGCGTTCTAATCCGCGGGCAAGTTTCAGCGTGCGTGTAACGTGGCCGAGCCCGCCAGAGACTGAAGGAATGACCATCACGTTGATGGCGCCGCCGCCATCGTCTGATGACGTCCTCACCATGACGGACCGGTGTAGGCCAGAGTGACCGGGCGACGGAACATCTGCGATACCCTGACGAATGGTGGTGAGACAGGCATGCCGGTGAGTCCATCCTAGCAGGCATGGCCTGAACAGCGGAAACGACACGCGGTGGGCGCGCAACTTGCGTGGCCATCGCCCGACCGGGCGCCTTCATCGTCGACGCGGATGAGCGACAAATCGGTGCGGTGCCGAGGGGCGACGCGCACGGGACACGCCGAGGGAGAAGGCCAGGAATGACCGATCGTTTTGAGCGCGGCTTCGGTACCCGGTGTGTTCATTCGGGTGAGGCGCCCGATCCGACCACCGGCGCCCATGGTGTGCCGCTGTACCAGAACGTCACGTATGCCTTTCATAATGCGGGCGAGCTCGACGCGATGCGCGACGGGCACCGTCCGCACTTCGTCTATTCGCCGGGCGGCAACCCGACGGTGCGCTGCCTCGAGGTCAAGCTGGCCGACCTCGACGGCGCCGAGGATGCTGTGGCGACCTCCTCCGGGATGGTCGCGATCTCCACCACGTTGCTCCACCTCCTGGCTGGCGGCGGACACCTCATCGCCTCGGCCGACGCCTATGAGCTGGCCCGGGATTTCATGTGCCAGGACCTGCCCGATATCGGCGCGACCGTCTCGATGGTCGACACGACCGACCCCGAGACCGTCGCCGCGGCGATCACGCCGGCGACCCGGGCTATCTACGCCGAGACCTTCTCAAATCCAACGCTCCGGGTTGCGGACCTCGATGCGCTCGGGGCGATTGCCGAAGCCCATGGCATCCCGCTCGTGGTTGATAACACTTTTCTGTCGCCGGCGCTTTGTCAACCACTGCGCCACGGGGCAACGCTGGTGATCCACAGCGCGACGAAGTACCTCTCTGGCCATGGCCAGACTCAAGGTGGGGTTGTCTGTGGACCACGCACGCTGGTCAACGCCATTCGGGCGAAGATGATCCGGCACGGGGGCGCCATGACGCCGTTCGCGGCGTGGGTGCTGTTAGCGGGGGTGAAGACGCTTCCGCTTCGCATGGAGCGCCATGGCAGCAACGCCCTGCGAATCGCGACACTGCTGGCCAATCATCCGGCCGTCGCCTCGGTCAATTACCCGGGCCTGATCGACCATCCCGGACACGATGTGGCGACCCGGCTTCTGAGCGATGGCGTTCGGGGATACGGGGGCATGGTCTCGTTCCGGCCGCGCGATGGTGTCGAGTCGATTGCGCCCTTTCTCAACGCGCTCAAGGTCTGTACATTGGCGGTCAGTCTGGGCGATTGCGGAACGCTTGTCTGGCCCTTCCACGGGACCGACCTGATCCGTCTCTCGATCGGCATCGAGGAGCCCGATGATCTGGAAGCGGACCTGCTCCGGGGGTTAGAGCGCCTGACAATGCTCGCCCCGGCTGCCGATTGACTCGGCGACCATGGCCGACCTGCCAACGTGGCTCCATGCCTCCCCGAGGTTCGCAACCGGATGCTTGAGCCGCCTGCCCCACCACCGTGTCGACGGCGGCGCGGCGGGCTTAGAGTGTCTTTCAAAACCGGTTGACGCTGTGGTAAACCAAGGGCATGAGCAACCCCCTCCTCCCCGACGAATTGTCGGCCGGCGAGCGGCCGCGCTAACTTCGAGAACGCAGGAAATATGTGCGCGGGTGTGCGGGGCCGGGCTGCCACGTTTCGGGCGAGCGTATTGTCGGACTACTGCCGCAGCCTGCGACGACGATCACGGGACAAAGCAGCGGTGAAACAGAGGACCGATGCCGAGCAAAATTGCCGACCACATTGCCAACGTCTCAGTGATCGATACGCATACCCACCTGCCGGGCGATGATGCCTGGGAGGGACCGAACGCACCTGACATCCTTAGTGACCTCTTCGGATGGTATAGCTCGTCGGATTTGATCATCGCTGGCGCCTCGCCCGACGCCGTTGCTCGCCTTCAGGACAGCAGCGACGAGGATCTTGAGGGCCGCTTCGCCGGTGTGGCAGCGGCCTGGACCATGGCCCAGTTCACGGGGTACGGCGAGGCGGTCCGCATCGCCGCTCGTGATCTCTATGAGATCGAGGGGGTGAGCGAGGCAACCGTTCGTGCGGGGCAGAAACGGCTGCAGGCGTTGCAGCGCAAAGGTGGGTGTGTCGCCCTCTTGCAGGACCGTGCGAAGCTCGATCATGTCCAGACGGATCTGGGGCTCGACGTGATCGACCTTTCCCGAACATCCGCCGCGTTCTTCCTCCGCGATCTCTCGTTGCGCCGCTTCACCTCCGGCACGATCGACGATCCGGTCATCGAAGCAGCGACCGGCGTGACGGTCCGGAATCTCACCACACTGGAGCAGTCGATGGAGGCATTGTTTGCCCGATGTGCTCCACTCTCCATCGCGGTGAAATCCCAGCACGCCTACGTACGCACCCTGGCATGGCACAAGCGAACGGATGCCGACGCCGAGCGTGCGGTGCAGGCGGTGCTTGGGGGCGGTCCAGGGAGCGACGACCCACAATCGGAGGCTCGACTGTGCCTCGGCGACTGGTGCCTGGCACGCGGGGTGGAACTGGCCAGCGCATACCAGCTGCCGATCAAACTCCATACCGGATATCTCGCGGAAACGGGGCAGCTCGGCACGGCCATGCCGGTCGACCGATTGCGAGCGGGGCACCTCGCGCCACTCCTGATGGAGTATCCGAACGCTCGTTTCGTCCTATTGCACATCGCCTATCCGTACAGCGACGAGCTGATTGCCCTAGCCAAGCACTTCGGCAACGTCTATGTGGATCTGTGCTGGGCGTGGGCCCTCAATCCGTTTGCAAGCAAGGACTTCGTTCGTCGGTTCCTGCATGCCGTCCCACTGAACAAACTGTTCGCCTTTGGCGACGATACGACGACGCCCTCGATGGCCTATGCCTACGCCGTGCAGATGCGTCGCTGGCTCACCAGGGCGCTTGAAGAAGAAGTGGCTGATGGCTTCATGACCACACGACAGGCGATTGACGGGGCAACCCAGCTGCTTCGCGGCAATCAGCTGGCGTGCTTCGACATCGAGGGGCGGCAACGGGCGGTGCGTGACGCGACGTCCACACACGAGCGCCACCCCTGGCCATACCGCTACGACAGCAGTGAATCGACGCCGGAAGCGGCGCGTGCCGTTGCGGCGTTGTAGACCGACATCCCGGTCATGCTACGCATGACGATTACGTTGAACGCAGCCGCGGATGCCACCGAAGCGTGCCTTTCATACCCCATCCGCAGGAGGCAGGTGGTTGAAGCAGATCAGCGCGCAGCCGAGGGTGAGGAACGCCTAATGGATCTGGTCGTCGCGTTCGTAGCGGATCGTCACAGGGCAGTAGCGGTTGAGTCACGCCAGCGTGCGCTCGACCTCCCAGCGGTGGCGGCCCGACCGCTCCATGGGCTCGATCCCCTTGCGGGCGATCCGGACCTTGATCCGTCGACGGGAGAGCGCCCGGCGGCAGCAGGGGACATCGTACGCCTTGTCGGCGTGAAGTTTGTTCGGGCGCCGGCACCGCTGCCCGGAGGGGCGCATGATCGGCGGGATGGCGTCGAGCAGCTCTTCGAACACCGTCGACTCGTGGCGGTTGGCCCCGGTCAGGCGGACCGCCAGCGGAATCCCCCGCAGATCGGTGACGAGGTGGCGCTTGGTGCAGCCTTTGCCACGAACGGTCGGGTTCGGTCCCACCGCCCCGCCCACCTTGTTGCCGGGACGCTCGCCGCGTCGAGCGCTGCCTGGCTCCAATCGATCTTGTCGGCCTCGCCGAGACGGTCGAGTAGCGCCCGGTGGATTCGGTCCCAGACCCCGTCCGTTTGCCAATCGCGCATGCGGCGCCAACACGTCACCCCGCTGCCACTCCCGAGCTCGCGTGTCAGCATCTCCCAGGGGAGGCCGCTGCGCAGCACGACGAGGATGCCGGTCAGGCGGGCCCGATCCGGGACGCGGCGACGCCAGCCCTTCGGTTTCGGCGGCGCGGGCGGCTACAGCGGTTCGACGATCACCCACCACTCGTCCGGCAGCAGCGGCTTGGCCACCATCCACCTCTTGCGCCCGCCCCGCAGGACTCGTGCCGGTTTTGAAAGACGCTCTTAGTTGCATCCACGGCGTCTGACCAGTAGCATCGCTACATTCACTCAACGGAGCGCCCTGCGGAGAAGGAGCATTTGGTGGCGGAGATTACGGCCGGTTCACCGGCACCGGTGGTGAACACGCCGCTTGTCGATGCGGCAGGAGAGACTCGCGACATCACCCAGGCCCTCGCGCATGGGCCGGTGCTGCTGAGCCTGTACAAGAGTTCATGCCAGGCGAGTAAGACGATGTTTCCCTTTCTGGAGCGGCTCCACCAACGGTACGCCGGTACATCGTTGACCGTGCTCGGGGTTTCCCAGGACTCGCCGATGGTCACTGCCTCGTTCGGCCGGCGAGCCGGCGTCACCTTTCCGATCATCATCGAGCCAGAAGGCTACCCGGTCGCGACCGCCTACGGCATCACCTGCACACCGACCGTGTTCCTGATCCTGCCGGATGGCACGGTCAGCTACACGACGATGGGCTTCTTCAAGGATCCTGTCAACGAGCTCGGCGATGCCGTCGCCGCCGCGGTCGGCCAGCCGCCGTCCCCGCTGGTGACCGAGGACGACACCGATGTGCCCGTCTTCGTCCCTGGCTGACCCAGCAAGCACCTGTCCTAGGGTTCCTGGGACATCGACGACCAGTGATAACCGGATTCCACGCGAATGGCAGCGTCCTGTCTCCTTCGCCAGCAGGTGGATCTACCGTCTCGGGCGCGTATGACGAACACAAGGCCGGAGTGTTGGAATGAGGAGCGATGAGGACGAGGCAGTGACGATGACGGTCGCGACCGCGAGTCGTCTCCTGCAACTCGACGAGGTGGAGAGCGACGCCCTCCATTCCTGGGACGCGCTCTGCCTTGCGGCCGAGCGGTGCGATGCCCGGGCGGCTGTGTCGGCCCTGGACGATATCCAGGACCATCTCACCTTCATCGGGCAGCTGGCCGCTCGATTGAAGCAGACGTTGGAGTCTGAACTCGCCAGCGCGACCGACGCTCGACCCTCGCAGCTCCGGCGCCGGACCGATCGGCAGCGACGCTGGACCGACCGCTTCAGCGCGGAGAGCGCGCATCGCGCTCCCTACCCTGACGGCTTCATCGCCGGTCGCGAACCGGACGACGATCTGGAAGTCATTCAGGGCCGGTCCCGAGGTGCGCGCCGCTAAACGCGGCGCGATCACGCCATCCCGACGATGAATGGTCCCCTCTGGTGGGCGCGGTCTCAGCAGCGGCCATCCACCGCGGATGGCGCGCCGCGGCGTCAAGGGCGCATCCACGCTCTGGTGGCACACCGGTGCGGTTCAATCCGAACCTCAGGGGCAAACGGTTCGCTGTTTCGGGCCCCGTCCGGCATGCCTGCCGCCCGGCTGATCGACTCGTCGCGTCGTCCACCGGTTCAGCAGTCTGGCGCGGCGTATGAATTGCGTCATGGTTGACCGGCGACTACGATATCCATGGTTGACGGACGATCGCCCTGGTGTCCGGGGCGCGCCGTCCGATCC
>JAABUR0100000963.1_pt1 | contig 55800 bp, 55 predicted proteins | sample 5560091 | NCBI WGS metagenome assembly JAABUR01 (sample SAMN10711879, study PRJNA513375) | rock metagenome | isolation source: Antarctica rocks | place: Antarctica: Victoria Land, University Valley sud | reverse complement strand
CCCATAAAGCGCGAATTGCGGCCACCAGGGCCGCATCCCCGCGCGCACGTAGAGCGAGAGGGCACGCGGGTCGGCGGTGCTACAGGTGCAGCACGTCCCTGTATCCGGGAGGATCGCCGCCAGCAGCGCCCGCCCGATCGAGCCCGACTGCACCGCCGGGCGCACGAAGAGATCGGTGAGGTGCGTGACATCCCCGCGCGTGATCGCGCCAGCGTAGCCGACGATGCGCGCACCGTCCGCCGCGACGAGCACCCGCCCCGTTCGCGCCACGTAAGGGAAGAAGTCGGGGATCACGAAAGGCGGCGGCGCGGGGTCGTCGTGAAATTCGTAGTCGTGAAAGATCGCGAACGCCGCCGCCAATTCATCCGGCGCGGCGTCCCGAATCTGCCAGTCGGCCATCGTCCCCCTTGCGCTTCATCACCGTGCCCTGCGGAGCGATTCGCTACGTCGCGCCCACCGCGCATGGTATCATGCTGCCGCCCACTGTGGGGCGATGAGGCGAGGACGAAGTGGAGGAGTCGATGCCAGAGCTCACGAAATATCACCTGAGTGAGCATCGCGCCGATGCGCTGTTACAGCCGCTCGATCTCCAGCTCGAGGTGTTGGAGACGCGCACCAAGCACTATCTCGACCGTCTGCACATGACGGATGAGGATCGCGCAGCGGTGGGAGCGGCGTACAAAGCAGTGCAGACCGCGCACGCCGAGGTAACGCGCCAACTGGGAGCGCGCGCGGCGGTGCCGCAACAGCGCGCACAGGGAGGGAAGTAATGAGTGCCGATGGAACGCGCAAGCGCGTGCTGATCACCGGGGCCGCCGGGCGGATCGGCTCGTCGCTGGCCGAGCAGCTGAAGGATCGCTACGATCTGCGGCTGCAATACAACCGCACGGTGCCGGAGCAGAAGCCGGTCGATGATTACATCGTGGCGAACATCGCCAACTACGACGAGATCGCCCCAGCGATGGAGGGGATCGACGCGGTCGTCCACATGGCCGGGAATCCGAGCACGCGCGGCACCTGGGACGAAGTCCTCAATGCGAACATCATCGGCACGTACAACGTCTACGAGGCGGCGCGGCTGGCCGGGGTGAAGAAAATCATCCTCGCTTCCACCAATCACGTCATGGGGATGTATGACCGCGACCGCGCCTGGCCGATCTACGCCGACCAGCCGGTGCGCCCCGACTCGCTCTACGGCGTCTCCAAGGCGTTCGGCGAGAACCTGGGACGGCACTACGTCGATCAGTACGGCCTCTCGGTGATCTGCCTGCGGATCGGCTGGTTCCTCGACCAGCCGAAGGACGACGTCGGGCGCTTCATGTGGCTCAGCGCGCGCGACTGCGCGCAGGTCGTCTGGCGCGCGATCGAGAGCCCGCTCGATTACGGCGTCTTCTACACCATCTCCGGCAACGGCGGTCGCCACTGGGATATCACCGACACGATGGAGAAGCTCGGCTATCGCCCCCAGGATGACGCAGAGCGCGTCCTCGGCCCGGCGGAGTAAGCCGCCGCGTCGGGCACATGCACAAAAGGGGACGGGGCGGCACTATTACGGTGCCGCCCCGCCCCTCTACAATGACTCAGTGCTCTGTTTCATCAATACGTGTCGGGGTATTCCTCCCCCGCTCCTCGGATGGGCGGGTGCCCCCTGGGCGGCGGGGTGAGGGTGGCGGCGGCGGGGGTGAGGGCGAGATCCCCACACGCTATTGTGAAATGCGGCACTCAGCCTGTCGTGATCCTAGCCGCGCCGCGTCTTGAACCATTCCAGGTAGTCGGCCTCGATCGCGTCTTTCCAGTTCGGCACGTCGATCTCACCGGAGGTGTAGCGCCCCTCGCGGAGACGCTGCTGCCCGAAGACGTCGCGATCGCGCGTCCGCTCCGAGCGCTTCACGATCTCCTGCGCCAGGTGCGGCGGGATGAACGTGACGCCGGTGCGCGTGCCAAGCACCACGTCACCGGGAAGTACGGTCGTGTTGCCGATGCGGATCGGGATGTTGACGCCGACCAGCGTCACATTCTCGATCGGCGTCGGGTCCATCCCGCGCATGAAGATGTTGAAGTCTTCCAACTGGTTGATCCGCTGGTAGTCGCGGATGCCGCCATCGACGACCAACCCTGTCCCCGTGCGCGCGCGGATCGCGGTGGAGAGGTTGTCGCCGACCATCGTCCCCTCGCGGACCTTGCCGAAGAGATCGACGACGAGCAGATCGTTCGGGCCGAGGGTGTCGATGATCCAGGTGTTCTGGCCGCCGTTGCGCCCTTCGGCCTTGCCGCGCTCCTCCACGACCGCGTGGAGATCGGGGCGGAGCGGCACGAACTGCGCCGTCACCGCCCGCCCCACCAGCACACGGTCGGGGTGCATGTTCAGCAAGCCGCCCTCGAACTGGAAGAAGTATTGGTGACCGCGTTCCAGCGGCCCCCACGCTTCCTCGCTCGTGACGAGCTTCATCCGCTCCAGCAGATCGTCCGGCACCTGCGGGCGCCCATCGGGCGACCGTCCGAACGGGTTCTGTGGCGTCAGCGCGGCGATCCCTTCCGGTGTATTGAAGACCATGCCTGCTCCCTGTCGCGCTACGCTTTCGTCATCGCGGCCTCGGCCTTATTGACCCCTTCCATCAGCCCCTTGATATAGCCGATCGCGAAGAGGCGTCCCATCGTCTCGTAGCCGGGACGATCGTTGCTCTCGGTCGCCATCGTCGGGGCGTGGTCGAGGCGCAACGGCCCGTCGAAGCCGACCTGGTTGTAGGCATCCATCGCCGCGAACATGTCGGTCTGCCCTTCCTCGTGGAAGGTCTCGGAGAAGTGCTCGGGCGTGCCGCGCACGTCGCGGAAGTGGATGAAGTGGATCTGCTTCTGCCGCCCGAAGTGGCGGATCGTCTCCGGCACATCGACGCCCATCGCGGAGAAATTCCCCTGGCAGAAGGTGATCCCGTTGCTCGGGCTCGGCACCATGTCGATCACCCGCTGGAATTGCTCGGGCCTGGTCAGGATGCGGGCGATGCCGCGGATCGGCGAGAGCGGCGGATCGTCCGGGTGGACGGCCAGCTTCACCCCGGCCTTCTCGGCGACCGGCACCACCTTCGTCAGGAAGGCGCGCATGTTGTCCCAGAGCTGCTCCTCGGTGATCTCGCCCCACTCGGTCAGCGGCGCGTCCCGCATCAGCGCGTGATCGTAGCTGGAAACGAGCGCGCCACCGCGAGTCGGCGTGGACATCGAGGTCCGCAGCCAGCCGAAGCCGGCCATGAAGTTGTGGCACATCACTGGGATGCCGACGCGCCCCATGTTCTCGATCAGCTCGCAGAAGCGGTCGATCCGCTCGTCGCGGTTCGGCAGCCCCAGCTTGATCGGCTCGTGGATACTCGGTGGGGCCGACTCGATCACGGCCAGTTCGAGGCCCGCGTCCTGGAAGCGCTGCTTCAGGCGCAGCAGGTGCATGTAATCCCACGGCGGCGGGCCATCCGGCGAATCCGGCACACCGGTCACGGCGTGGGTGACGCCCAACTGCTTCGCGATCGTCCAGAGATGATTAGGGTATGGCGGCAACACATCCGCTAACTTGATTTGCAGGGTCATGCTCTATCGCTCCCCATCGTTACCACCGGGCGGTCGCACGGCGCTGAATCGCCCGTGTTCTTATAGCGCACCTGACCGCATCGGTCCAGAAGGGCATCCGACAGGCAGCACGCGGCGGGCCGGACGAGCCCCCACTCGCCCGGCCCGCACGCGGCGCGGCGCTACTTCACCTCGGCGAATGCCTGCACCATCTTCGTCTGCGCGGTCTGCGCCGCCTCTTGCGGCGACTTGTTGTTGACGACCACATCCTGGACCATCTCGGCCAGGGTCAGGCGTTGCCCCACCGAGCTGAGCTGCGACAGCAGTTTCGGCGTCGCGGTGGCGGGATACCAGGCGGGACGGGCCGATTCGAGGAGCGTCGGGAACTGATCGAAGTAGGGGCGATCTTTCCACCACTTCGCGTTCGCCAGGTCCTTGTAGACACCGTACCAGCGCCCGCCGACCTTCTCGTAGACCGCCTGGATCTTGTCCGGCTGCATGATGTTCTGGATCATCGCCTTCCCGGCATCGACATTCTTGCTCGCGGAGAAGATGCTCCACGCCCAGGTACTGGCAGTTGGGAAGGAGCCCGCCGTCCCCTTGGGCAGCGGCGCCTGCACCGTATCGTTGAGGAGATCCTTGTCGTTCTGTTCCAGGAAGGCGAAGATCGAGGCGGGATTGATCACGAAGCACGACTGGCGCGACTGATAGGACTTGTTGTTCGAACTGTCGTCCCAGGCCGGGGAATCCGGGGGGATCAACTTGTCATTCCACCACTTCTGCACGCGGGTCAGCGCGGAGATCGTTCCCGCGTTGTTGATTGCTGGGTTGCCATCCTTATCGACCATCGTCCCGCCATCGGCGAAGAGCAGCGTCTGAAAGTTGCCCGCGCCATCGGGCGTGCGCCCGAGGGTGAGCCCGAAACCATACTGTTTCGGCGGCTGATTCACCTTCCGCATGATCGCATCCATCTCGTCCAGGGTCGTCGGAGCCTGCCGCTTGCCGGTCGCCTGCTCGCAGAGGTCGAGCCGAGCGTAGAGGACGGAGAGGTCCGCCTGCATCGGGATCGCGTAGAGCCGGTCGTTGACCTGCACGTTCGGCAGGAGCGCGGGCCAGAAGCCACCGCCCAGCCCTTTCAGGCTGCTGTAGACATCGGTGAGATCGACGAGGCGATTTTGCCCGGCGTAGTAGATCGAGTCGGTCCCGCCCATCATCACCACATCGGGGATCGCCCCGGTCTCGACCGCCGCCGTGACCTTCTGGGAGTAGTCCGAGCCGGGCAGTGCCACGTACTCGACCTCCACCTTGTTCGCCTTGCCCCAATCCTGCATCTGCTGGCCGAGCAACTGGTCCCCGGCGGTGGTGAAGCTCACGATCCCCCACACCAGGAGTTTGCTACCGAACGCGGCAGGCGGAGCATACGGCGCGACGGACGCGACCGGGGCCGAACCTGTCGCCGTGCCGCCGCCGCTGGCGGTCGCCGTGGCGGCACCGCGCGTCGCCGTCCCGGCAGGGGCGGCACTCGGCGCAGCGGAGCCAGGCGCACCAACAGTCGGAGCCGTACTCGGGGCACCACTCGATGCGCCGCTCGGCACGACACTGGGGGCCGCGCTCGGCGCGGTGCTCGGCGCGGCGCTGGACGCCCCGCCAACCGCCGCCCCGACTGGCGTGTTGGTCGGCGCGACCGCATCACCGCCGCAGGCCGCGAGCAGCGCGCCGAGGCCAGCGACCGCGCCGAGCCCTACCGTGCGCGTCAGGAATGTTCGCCGACTCACTCGTCCATTCGGATCGTTCATCACACCTACCGCCCTTCCTTCATCCCAACATTAGCCATCAGGGATCGGCGATGATCTGCATCGCCGCCCTGCCACCTACCCCTTGACCGCACCACCGGCCAGGCCGGAGACGACCCACTTTTGCGCCGCGATATAGATCAGCACCGGGGGGATTGATGAGAGCAACGCCCCCGCCATCAGCGCCCCCCACTGATAGGTATCGCCATTGATCAGCCCGGCCAGTCCGGCGGGGATCGTCTTCTGCGAGTCGCGCCCGATCAAGAGCAGCGCGAAGAGGAATTCGTTCCACGACTGTGTGAAGGCGTAGAGTGCGGTGACCGCCAGCGCCGGGAGGGCGAGCGGCAGGACGATCCGCACCAGCGCCTGCGGGCGCGTCGCCCCGTCGACCAATGCCGCTTCTTCGAGTTCATAGGGAATCGTATTGAAGTAGGAGATGATCAGCCAGGTGCAGAACGGCACCGACTGCACCAGATAGATCACCACCAAACCGAGCGCTTTGTCCGTCAGGTGCAGGCGGTAGGCGATCTGAAAAAGGGGGATGAAGAGGAGCGATCCCGGCACGAGATAGGTCACGATCGTGGTGCGCGCCATGAACATCCGCCCGCGAAAGTTGAGGCGAGTGATCGCGTAGGCGGCCATCACGCCGATCACCATCGCGAGCAGCATCGTCAGCGTCGAGACCATCAGGCTGTTCTTGAAGTAGGTCGTGAAGCGCGTCTGATTGATGATCTGGTCGAAGTGCTGCCAGGTGAACGTGTGCGGCAGGATCGTCGCCTGCTGATAAAGCTCTTTGTTCGTCTTCACCGCTGTGGTGGCGATCCAGAGGAGCGGGAAGAGGGTCCAGACGCTGAAAAATGCGAGCCCACCCCACAGGAGTACACCACGCACGATCGCGCGCACGGCCTTCCCACTGACCACGCGCGAGGCGGTCTGCGGCAACGGGCGACTAGCAACGGCCATGTGGCACCTCCGTGACGAGTAGTCAATAGTCAGAAGGGAATCCGTAGTCCGTAGTCCGTAGTCCGTAGAAAGGGTTTGTCGGCAGGCACCGCCCAACATCAGCACCGCCACCGACTACTGGACTAACTTGCCACTCGCCCCTACGCCCGCGCATCGCTGGTGAGCATCCGCTTGGTCAGGAAGTAGATCGCCACGATAAAGAAGGGGAAGAACATCACCGAGACCGCCGCCGCCAACCCGAGTTGGCGCGCGCCGATGATGCCGAGGTCGAAGGCGAGCATGGGGAAGGTCATCGTGGAGTTGACCGGCCCCCCGCGCGTCAGCACGTAGATGAAATTGATGCTATTGGCGGTCCAGATGGTCGAGAGCAGGGTGGTGACGACGATCACCGAGCGGAGGAGCGGCATCGTGATCAGGAAGAAGCGCTGGAAGATGTTGGCCCCGTCGATCTTCGCCGCCTCGTACATCTCGGTGGGGATCGCCTGCATCCCGGCCAAAAACATCATCGTCCAAAAGGGGGTGCCCTGCCAGATTGTGGCGATGACGATCGACCAGAGGGCGATGCGCGGGTCCGCCAGCCACTGCACGATCGAGTCACTGTGGAAGTAGTCGATCAGCACCAGATTGAGCAGGCCGCTCGGTGAGCCCTCGAAGATCCAGCGCCAGGCGAGCGCGACGATCAGGGTCGGCATCGCCCAGGGGAGGAAGAGGATCGCCCGCATGATCGTCCGCCCCCGGAAGCGCTCGTTGAGCAGGAGGGCCATGCACATGCCGAGGACGAACTTCAGCCCGATCGAGGCGACCACATAGACGAGCGAGACCCGCACCGAGGTGAGGAAGTTGTAGGTGCTATTGGTGAGGAGCGTGTAGTAGTTGCCGAGGCCGATGAAGACCGCGTCGCCCCCGACCATCTTCCGTTGGAAGCTGAGCCAGATCGCGGAGACGAATGGATAGGCGATCAACCCGACCAGCACGACGATCAGTGGCACCAGGAAGGGCCAGGCGATCGCGTAATCACGACCGAGGAAGCGTTGCAGCCGCGAGCGCGTGGCCTCCGGCGGCGGTGTCGGCGACAGGACAGCCATCTCCCCCTCCTCCACAGCGTCGGGCCTCGGGAGTATGCCCTTCCCACGCCTGACGAGACAGTATTGTCGTACCACACAAGACCAACAACAGGACAATATCACGCACTGCCGTTGTATGCAAATCATCGCCAGTGCGGAGTGCGGTGGTCGCGGAATAGCGGGGGACGGACGGACTCAAGAAAAAGTCGCCCGCACACAGCGCTTCTGCGTGCGGGCGACCGCGAAGGGTGAGCGGAAACGGGTAGCGCTAAGAGCGCGGGATCGTGGCGAGTTCCGGCGCGGCGACAAGTTGATCGTAAAGACCCTTGTTGACGACCATGTGCCGCTGCGGTAGGCCACCGCCCGCCACCTGCAACGCCACCTCGCCGGCGCGTGTCCGCATCCGGTTCACCCCCTCCACCGAGGTGCCCGCGATGTGCCCGGAGAGGATGACATTGTCGAGCGCGATCAGCGGACTAGCGGCGGGGAGCGGCTCGACCGCCATCACATCGAGCCCGGCCCCGGCGATCCGCCCGCGCTGCAAGGCATCGATCAGGTCCGGCTCGTTGACGATCGGGCCGCGCGCCGTGTTGATGATCACGGCGGTCGGCTTCATCAGCGCCAACTTCTCGGCGTTGATCATGCCGCGCGTCTCGTCGTTCAGGAAGCAGTGCAGCGACACCACATCGGCGCGGCGCAGCAGATCGTCCTGCGCGACGAGTTCGACCCCCAACCCCTGCGCGATCGTCGGGTTGCCGAACGGATCGGCGGCGATGATGGTGTACCCGAACGGGGCCGCCTTCTTCGCCACCGCCTGTCCGATGACGCCGAAGCCGATCAGGCCGAGGGTCTTCGTGGCAGGGCGGTGGAGCGTCAGCCCTTCCGGCAGGCGACGCCCGGTCTGCGGCCAGCCACCGCCCCGCACCCAGCGGTCGTTGCGGAGCACCTGCCGGTCGAGCCCCAACATCAGCGCCATCGTCTGATTCGAGACATCGTCGTAGATCGCGTCGGCCATGTTGCAGACGAGGACGCCGTGCCTGGTCGCGGCGTCCACATCGACATCGTCGAAGCCGACGTAGGGGCGGATGAAGAGGCGGGTCTGCTTCAGCGCGGCGAAGAACGCCTCGTCGTAGCGGTGCGGCCCGCCCGTGGCGACCACCACATCGGCCTCGGCGATCGCCGGATCGACCTGCCCGGCTTCCGTGTATGGCCGCGCCGGAACGATCTCGGCGTCCCCTTCCATGATCACTTGCTGCGCCAGATCTTCGTGGTTGACCGCGCTCAGGTTCGCGAACGCGACGCGGGCCGGTCGTCGCCAGGACTCGGGATTCTGCCAGCGGTCGAAGGTCATCATTGTCCTCCTCGATACAGGGTCACACTGTCGTCGGCGACCGAACATCGACCGCCGCCGGGGCATCTGAGTCGGATCGATCGTCGCAAGGCAACCCGGAGCATCACTCCTCGGTTAGCATCATGATGCCGGTCTCGTTGATCGGGCGGCGGGTCAGGCGCAGGGTGGGCAGGCGGCGGATGGCGATCTCCGCGAGGGCCAAGACCTCGCACCCTTCTTCGAGATGCCCGCCCCAATAGCGCTTCTCCGCATCCCAGATGCCGATGTGGATGTGCGGATCGTGGTCGGCGATGATCCCGCCGAAATTCACCACCTCCAGCGGGCCATCGAGATCGTAGAAGGTGTTCTCGGGCGGGTACTCGTTCGTCGAGACGATATGGATGCTGCCCCGGCTGAGGCTGCCGATGCCGCTCAGCACCACGCCGGAATGGATATCGGCGACGCGCGCCACCTCGCGCAGACTCTCCAGTAGCTTCTCGCCGCGCCGCAACCCGACGATCACGATCCCGGCCTCGCGGTCCTCAAGGATTTCCATCGATCTCCTCTATGCTGCGTCAGCCGTCGCCCCGGATCGGTCCCCATCGCACCGCCCAGCCTCTTCCCCTCGAACCGCGCGCACCATACCGCCCGCAGCGTCGGGCGTCAAGACAGACAGCTGAGCAGATCGCACGCTTGACTCCGCGATCGCTGGGATATCGACCTCTTCTCTCAGGAGAAGACTTATGGCTCGACGAGTTCGACGCGCCGCTGCGGACGTTGCGCGTCGACTGATCGAATCGAACGGCGTAGGAAAGGGATGTATCGCCAGCGCTATCTTCCGCTACCTGCTATACTACTCCAGACTAGACTGTCTAGACAGAAATAGTAGGAGAGAACGATGCGCTGGCAAATTCAAGAGGCGAAGCAACGATTCAGCGCATTGGTGCAGCAGGCTCTTGATGAGGGACCACAGGTCGTCACGCGGCATGGTAAGGATGTCGTCGTTGTCCTTGCCCTCAAGGATTACGAGCAGCAGACATCCGCGCTCCTGCCGTTCAATAAATTCCTACTCGAAGGGCCAGATTTTGACGACTTAGAGTTGGAAACCCTGCGCGATCGAAACCCAACTCGTGAAGTCGAGCTATGAACTTTCTCCTCGATACGAATATCGTTTCTGAGGCGCGTCGCCCGATGGGCGACCAGGGAGTAAAAGGGTGGCTGGATACGACGCCAGGAGAGAATCTCTTTCTCAGCGTCTTAATTATTGGAGAGATCGAACTGGGTATTGCACGCCTGCAACAACGAGATCTGGTGCAAGCAGCGATGCTTGATCGGTGGCTCACAATACTTCGTAAGAACTATGCCAGCCGCATCTTGCCAGTAACATTGCAGATCGCCGAACGCTGGGGGCCACTCAATGTCCCTGATCGGTTGCCCCTCATTGATGGCCTACTCGCAGCAACAGCGCTGGTTCACGATCTGACTCTCGTTACCCGCAATACACGCGATGTTGCTCCCACCGGAGTGCGGCTCTTCAATCCATTCGAAAATCGGCAACCGTAGGTAGGCGTGTACGCGAAATTTACCCAAACGGTAAATCGCGTACACGCCGTAGAGGTTCGGCACGCTATCCCTGCGTCAGCACCCGATCGGGGGCGAGCCAGAGGGGCGCGAGGTAGGCGGGCATGGTGGAGAGGGGCAGCACATCGTCGCCGATGGCGATGCCGAGTTCGTCGCGCATGAACGCCTGGCGGGCGGCGATCCGCGCCCACACCATCGGGAAACGCGCCGCCAATGCCCCGCGCAACGCCTCGTCCGCGAAGACGAGCGGGTCCTCGCAGTTGAGGGTGCGCCCCGGCGGCAGCGGGGTCGGGATGACGTCGCACTGGAAGACCATCCCCGAGGCGAGCGTGCCGGTGCCACCGGGGACGACCGGCGAATGGACCCATTCATCGTAGCCGCCGAGGTGGCCGGGATTGAGCGCCGAGCGGAAGCCGCCCGCCGCGAGGGCAGCGGAGACGCGCTCGTAGATCGTGCCGCCCGCCACGCCGATGCCGACCGTCTCGTACCAGGTGACGAGGCCCCGGAAGTAGGGGCTGGCGATCGTGTCGAGGAAGTCCCGATCGTCGTCGTCTACCATCCCGGCGCGCGCGCCGAGTCCGCCCCAGAAGCCGAAGCCGCACGTCACCCCATTGCCGCGCGCGATCCGGCGCGTGCCGGGGCTGCCAAGGCCGACGATCGTCCCGCGCCCGGAGCCGAAGAGGACGTGCGTTGAGAGCAGATCCCCCTCGTAGCCCATGTTGCCGACCGCTTGCAATTCGGTCATGCCGGGGCGCAGCCCGACCTGGATCCGCCGCAACGCCGCCGTGGCCCGCGCCGCGCCCCACTCGAACGCGGCGATCTGTTCCGGCTCGGCACGGGCGCGCAGTCCCTCGGTCGGGTGCAGCAGGACGGCGGTGGCATCGCGCAGGGCGGCGGGATCGCCCGCCAACTCGCGCAACAGGTCCACCAGGAGGGCCGGGGCGAAAAAGGTGGGCGTGGTGCCGGACCATTCTTCCTGACCCACCGGCTTCCAGCCGACCAGCGCCAACGCCTGCCCCGCCCGCAGCCCCGCCGCACGTAATACCTCATCGAGGCGCGGAGCCTTGCTGCGATCCTGGCCCGGCAGGCTGAGGGTCTGGGCGAGGACGACATCGAGCGGCAGGGTGAGGGTCGCGGCGTAATCCAACCCCTCGTTGCCGACGAGCAGCACGCGCCGCTCGTTCGCGCCGAGTAGCAGGATACCTTCCTCGAAGCGCGGGTCGTAGCCGGTCAGGTAGGTCAGATTGGCGTAATGCTCGCGGTCGCCATAGACGATCAGCCAGTCCGCGCCCGCAGCGGCGTAGGCCCGCGCGCACCGATCGACGTAGAGCGCCGTCGGGATCGTCAGGCGCTCATCGGGCAGGCCGAAATCGGGCAGGGGTAATTCGCGCCAGGTGATCGTCGCCATACTCCCCCCCTACTTCGTACTCGCGTGCACCATAGACGCGGCTCGTATCGCGCGGGAATGGCGTGATAATAGCAAAATACCGCCGTGCCGGAGCGGGACGGCGGCGTTGCCGCTCCGGCACGCGCGTGCTATAGTTCATGACTGCACACTCCACACGAGTGTGTCTTGTTCTGTGTGGTAAAGGGGCAGCGCCCGTCGCGCCCCCGGTCAATGGATTCAGTCGGGACCGTAGGGAGGGAAACGCCAGCATGATCAAGATCCGCCTGCGCCGCACCGGTGCGAAGAAGAAGCCGAGCTACCGGATCGTCATCGCCGATGCCCGCTCCAAGCGCGATGGTCGTTTCATCGAGATCGTCGGGCAGTACTACCCGCTGACCGACCCGAGCACGATCGTCCTCAATGGCGAGCGCGCCCGCTACTGGCTCAGCCAGGGTGCCCAACCGACCGATCGCGTCGCCAAGCTGCTGAAGATTCAGGGCGTGACCGATGCGACGGGCAAGGTTATCGCTGTCGAGCCGGTGGCCGCCGAGGCCGCGAGCTAAGCGACGACAATGCGCGGCCCTGGCCGCGACAAGCGCGTAGCAATACCACGCGACCCTGGCGCAACAAGATGGAGGCGCGATGGAGCAATTGCAGCATCTCGTCGAGTACATGGCTGCGGGGCTGGTCGACCGACCGGAAGAGGTCCGCGTCGATAGTAACAAGCGCGGCCCCGCCGTCAGCTTGCATCTCCGCGTCGCGGAAGACGAACTCGGTCGTGTCATCGGTAAGGGCGGACGCATCGCCAAGTCGATGCGGACGCTGACCGGGATCGTCGCCGCCCGCCAGGGGTTGCGCGTCAATTTGGAGATTGAGGGGTAGTGAGCGAGCGCAGTTCGGATGATACCGCGACAACGCCAGCCCCGCACGACGCCGCGCCCGTGGATCCGCCCACGGTGCGGCGTCGTCGCGAGCGGCAGGTCGCGCCGCCGCCGCCCATCATCGCCGAGCGCGGCCCCGCGCCCGAACGCCTCGTGATCGGGCGGCTCGCCACCCCGCACGGCACGCGCGGCGAGCTGAGGATGGCGATCGTGGCGAGCCAGCTCGAGGGGCTGCGCGCGCTGCGAACCGTCTACATCGGCGAGGATCAGGCGCCGTATCAGGTCCGCCGCCTCCACTTCATCGCGAACGGCAAAGAGGCGATCCTGCGCCTGACCGCCCTCACCAACCCGGAAGAGGCCGCCGAATTGCGTGGCGAGCGCGTCTGGGCCGACCTGACCGCGCTGCCCGCCCTCCCGGAAAACGAGTACTATCACTACCAACTCCTCGGCCTCGATGTCTCCGATGAGGGCGGCAAACTGCTCGGTCGCCTCTCGGAGATCATCGAGACGGGCGCGAACGATGTCTACGTCGTGCGTGGCCCCGCCGGCGAAGTCCTCCTCCCGGCGATCGATGGCGTGATCCTCACGGTCGATCTGGAGGCGGGGACCATGACGGTCCGCCCGCAGGAGTTTTACTGAGCGGCGATACATTACCGAGCAACAAAAAGGGAGGCGGGACGACCGACGCGGGTTGCCCCGCCTCCCTTTTTGCGCCATCATCGTCACGTCATAGCCGAGCGATGCGGCACACGATGAGCGGAGGGAGACGGTGACGATGGACATCGAGCGGCTACGCGCCGACACGCCCGGTTGCGCGACCGCGCTGCACCTGAACAATGCCGGGGCGGCGCTGATGCCCCGCCCCGTCTACGAGGCGCTAACCGCCCACCTGGCGCGTGAGTACGCGATCGGCGGCTATGAGGCGAAGGAAGAGGCCGAAGGGCGCATCGCGGCGGTCTACGACGCGGTCGCGCGGTTGCTCGGCGCGGACGCGAGCGAGATCGCGATCGTGGAGAACGCGACCCGCGCCTTCGACCTCGGCTTCCACAGCATCCCCTTCGAGCCGGGCGACGTGATCCTCACCGCAGTCGCGGAGTACGCCTCGAATTACCTCGCCTACCTGCGCGCGGCGGAGACGACCGGCGTCGTGATCCGCGTCGTGCCGGACGATGAGCACGGGCAACTCGATCTGACGGCGCTCGAAAGGGCGCTGGCGGAGCCGGGCGTCGGCCACCGCGTCCGCCTCGTCGCCGTCTCGCACATCCCCACCCACTTCGGCCTGATCCAACCGGCGGCGGCGATCGGCGCGCTGGCACGGCGATACGGCGCGCTCTTCTTCCTTGATGCCACGCAGTCGGCGGGGCAGTTGCCGCTCGATGTCGCGGCGCTCGGCTGCGATCTGCTGTGTTCCACCGGGCGCAAGTATCTGCGCGGCCCGCGCGGCGTCGGCTTCCTCTACGTGCGCGCGGGGCTGCTGCCCGAGCTGCGCCCCCCGTTCATCGATCTGCACGCCGCCACCTGGACCGGCCCCGACACCTACGAACTGCGCCCCGACGCGCGCCGCTTCGAGAACTGGGAGGCGAACTTCGCGGCGACGCTTGGCCTCGGCGCGGCGGTCGAGTACGCCCTCGCGCTCGGCATCCCCGCGATCTGGGAGGCCATCGCGCGGCAGGCCACGACGCTCCGTGCCGGACTGGCCGCGATCCCTGGGGTGACCATCCAGGATCGCGGCGCGGCGCTCTGCGGGATCGTCGGGTTCAGTGTGGCGGGCAACACCCCGCTCGCGCTGCGGCTGGCCCTGCGCGAGCGACGCGACCGCCCCGCTGGCACGGCGAACGCCCGCCCGATCAACGTCTCCGAGACGACGCCGACGAGCACCACGCTCGACGCCGGGCGGGAGACGCGCGCCTGGACCCGCGCGTCGGTCCACTGCTACAACAGCGATGTCGAACTCGCCGAATTCCTCGCCGCGATCGAGACGCTGGCGGCGCGGCCAGCCCTGGTTGCCCGCTGAGTCTGCCGCCCGCCGTCGGCAGCGGGGAGCTATGGTACAGTGTCAGTAAGCGTGGGCGCGAGTGGCGCGTCGGAGCAAGTCAGGGCAAGGCGGAGGGTTGCAGGGATGCAAATATTGCTCGGGCTGCATAGCCTGTGGCGCTGGGTCGTGCTGATCGTGGTGGTGGTCGCGCTGATCCGTGGGATCAGCGGTTGGGCGCGTGGCGGGCCGTGGACCGGTACGGACCGCACCCTGGGCCTGCTGACGACGAGCGCGATCGACATCCAGGTCGTCCTCGGGTTGCTCCTCTACGGGGTCACCCAGGCGTGGAAGGGACAGACCACGTTCATCGCCTACATCCACCCGCTGGTCATGATCGTCGCGCTGGCAATCATCCACATCGTCAACGTGCGGGCCAAGCGCCTCGACTCGCCGGTCGCGCGGCATCGCACCTTCACCGTCGGGCTGATCGTCGCCCTGCTGCTGATCACCGCCGCGATCCCGCCGTATGCGTGGACGCGCATCTGGGCCAACTAGCGTGGCGCTCCCCGCGAGTCGGCGCATCCTCGGCGTCCGGGTCGACGACGTGACCGAGGAAGAGGCGGTCGCGCAGTGCGTCGCCTTCGTCGCCGAGGGGCGGCGCAGCGTCGTCACGCCGAACCCGGAGATCGTGATGGCCGCGCGCACGGATCGCGGCCTGCGGCACGCCCTCGCGCACGCCGACCTCGCCATCCCAGATGGCGGCGGGCTGCTGCTCGCCGCGCGGCTCTGGGGGGAACCCTTCCGCGAGCAGGTGCGCGGCAGCGACCTGACGCTACGCCTGCTCGCGGAGGCCACCGCGCGCGACTGGCGGGTCTTCCTCCTCGGCGGCGCGTCCGGCGTGGCGGAGGAGGCCGCCGCGCAGCTCCTGGCCCGCTGGCCCGCGCTGCGGATCGTCGGCACCGACGCGGGGCGCGCGGACGCGGCATACGACGCGGCGACGCGCGGCGCGATCGCCGCCGCCGGGCGGGTCGATCTGCTCCTCGTCGCCTTCGGTGCGCCGCGCCAAGAACAATGGCTGGCGCGCAACCTCGCGCGGCTCGATGTCGGGGTGGCGCTCGGCGTGGGCGGCACGCTCGACTTCCTGGCCGGTCGCGTGCGCCGCGCGCCACGCCCGATCCGGCGGGCAGGGCTCGAATGGCTCTTCCGCCTGATCGTGCAGCCCTGGCGCTGGCGACGGCAACTCCGCGCCGCGCGCTTCTTCCCGCTCATCGCCCTGCGCGCGCCCGTCGAACGCCGCCGCGCCGCGCAGGCGGAACAGTCTATCACCGGCGCACGTTAAGGCCACAGGGGGAGCATCACCCCACGCCCGTATCCCCGGACAACACCGCGAAGCAGCGCCAGCGAAAGAGGATCGTGTGGAACGAATCGAGCAATCGCCCCGGCGACGACGCGGGCGCACGACGCTCGCTCTGACAACCCTCTGCCTCGGCCTCCTCCTGGCCCTGGTGGCCTGTACCTTCCCCGGCACCCCGATCGACGAGCCAACCGCGACGGTCCCCGCGACGGCCACGGTCGTCGCGGCGGCGAATACACCGACCGTGCCCGCGACCGCAACGGTGGTGGCCCCGGCCACGCGCAGCGCGAGCGCCACGGCGAGCGCCACCCCGCGCGCCAGCGCGACCCCCACTCGGGCGAGTACCCCGGCGGTGGTAGCCACGCCAACCCGCGCCGCCACGGCCACGCGCGGGACCGCCACGCCGGCCAGTGGGCGCGGCACACCGACCGGTGGGCGCGGCACGCCGACCGCCACGCGCGAGCCCTTCACGCCGACGGCGGACGAGCCCTGCCGCGATGCCGATCTCGAGCTGCCGCCGCTGCCGGAGAGCGCGGCGACGATCGCCACGATCGAGCAGGCGTACCGCTGCATCCTCCTCAACTATGTGGATCGCAACAACGGGCTCGACAACACGGCCTTGCTCAATGGCGCGTGGGAAATCTTCAAGCAGGCCGGATTACCCGCCGCCGACGTGCCGCCATTGGCGCTGACCGGCGACCGCGATGCCGATTGGCAGGTCTACGCGGCGCGCTACAACGCCCTGGTGCAGAAGTATGGCCGGGCGATCGACACCAGCCTGCTGGCGCGCGTGGCGCTGGATGGCATGGCGCGCAGCCTGAACGATAATCACGTCGCCTACCTCGACCCGAAACTCTGGCGGCGCTTCCAACTCGAACTCTCCGGCGACAACAAGGATATCGGCCCCGGCTTCGACCTGGCGACCGACGACCCGAGCAAGAGCTTCTACCTCTACGAGGTGTATCCCGACACCCCGGCGGCGCGGGCGGGCCTGCGCGCGGGCGATGTCATCGAGCAGGTCAACGGGCGCGACGCGAAGGTGGGCACGGGGAATCAGGGGCTGTACGATCTGCTGACCGGGGCGGTCGGCACGCAGGCGACAATGCGCGTGAGCCGCCCCGCCACCAGGCAGACCCTCAACGTCTCGGTCAGCGTCGCGGAGTACGAGCTGCCGATCATCTCCTCGCGCGTGTTGGTGGGCGAGGTCGGGTACATCAAGCTGCGCGCGTTCAGCATCACCGCCGACCAGGAGTTCGACAAGGCTCTGGCCGCGCTGCAAGCCCAGGGGATCACGTCGCTCGTCTTCGACGTGCGCCAGAATGGCGGCGGCTCGACCGACGCCCTGGCCCACATCCTCAGCCACTTCAATCACCAGGGGCCGCACGCGATCACCATCGACGCCGATGGCAAGCGCACGGAGGAGAACCCCGACCCGGGCGTGCCGCTCCTCGGCCTCCCCTGGGTCGTCCTCAGCAATGGCACCTCGGCCTCATCCGCCGATATCACCGCCGCGTTCGCCAAGGATCGCGGTGGCTATCTGATCGGCACCAAGAGCGCGGGGGCACTCGGCAGCGCCCAGGTTTTCGAGCTGGCAGAGGGGAGCGCGATCGAGATCACCGTGCAGCGCGTCCTCGGGCCAGATGGCGAGGCGATCAACAACGTCGGCGTCACGCCGAATCAGGTGGTGGCAATCACCCCGGCGGACATCTCCGCCGGGAACGATCCGCAACTCGCGGCGGCGCTGGCGTATCTGGGGGCGAGGTAGGGCGAGTCGGCAGTTGGCAGTCGGCAGTCGGCAGTCGGCAGAAAAGAGAGGGACGCGGGCAACGTTGCTGCCCGCGTCCCTTTTGTGTAATTGTCGCTCACTGCCGACTGCCGACTTCTCTAGTCCGCCGCCTCCAACACGCGCTGCGGCTCAGGCCCGTCGCCGCTCCGCTCGGCGAGGCCGAGGCGATTGTGGAGGCGCGCGAGCGGGGCCGGTGCCCACCAGTTCCAGTCGCCGAGGAGGCGCATCACCGCCGGGACGACTAGCGAGCGGACGATCACGGCATCGGAGGCGACGGCCAGCGCCATGCCGAGGCCGATCGACTTGATGATCACGATCTCGGCGAGGGCAAAGGCGGAGAAGACCGCCACCATGATCGCCGCCGCCCCGGTGATCAGCTGTCCGGTCTGCTCCAGGCCCAGCGCGACCGCCGTGCGATTGTCGCCCAGGTGATCGTATTCTTCCTTCATCCGGCTCAGCAACAACACCTCGTAGTCCATCGAGAGGCCGAAGAGGATGCAGAACATGATCACCGGCACGATCGGCTCGACCGGGGCCGGGCTGAAGCCGAGGAGACGGCTGAGATGCCCTTCCTGGAAGATGAAGACGAGCGCGCCGTAGGAGGCGCTGATCGAGAGGAGATTGACGACCACCGCCTTCAAGGGCAGGACGACCGAGCCGAGGAGCAGGAAGAGGACGACCAGCGTGGCGAGGATCACGAAGAGGACCGCCACGCGCGTGTCGGCGAGCAGCGAGGCGACCGTGTCGAGGGTGATCGCCGTCTGCCCGCCGACCAGGATCTCGCCGCCCGTCGTCGGTCCGCCCCCGGCGCGGATCGCGCGGACGAGATCGCGCGCGGTGTCGCTATCGACCGTGCCGGTCGTTTGCACGGTGAGGACGACGATGTGCGCGCCGACCGTCTGGCGCAGCCCCGTTTGCAACGCCGCTGGCAGCGACTCGCGCGGGGTGCTCAGCAGCGCCACCGCCTGCGCCTCGGGGAGGGTTTGGCCGTCCGGTCCGGCGGGCGCGACGACCGCCTGCACCTGTGCGACGTTCGGCAGGCCACGCAGCCAGGCGGCGTAGTCGTAGAGCTGACCGATCCGCGCGGCGCTCAGCGGCTGCCCATCGGCGTAATTGACGACGACCGGGATGCTGGTGGTGGTGTTGCCGGGGAAGTCATTGACGAGCAACTCATAGCCCTGGCGCGACTCCACATGCGCGGGCAGCACGCTGATATCCGCCGAGCCGAGTTGCAGGCGGACGATCGGGCTGCCCAAGAGGAGGAGGAGCGCGAGCGCGGGGAGTAAGACGAACCACGGTCGCGCCATCACGCCGGTTGCCAGCCGCAGCCAGAAGCTGCGGGTTGCCTTCGCGTTAGCGGCGGCGACCGGGGTCAGCCAATGCGGCGCGCGACGCTCGATCGCCACGCCGCCGATCGCGAGCAAGGCCGGGAGGAAGGTGAGGCCATAGAAGACCGCCGTGGTGACGACCAGCATGCCGCTCAGGCCGATCGCGACCAGCATCTGCGAGTGGTAGAAGAGCAGGCCCGTGACCCCGATCGCCACGGTCAGCCCGGAGAAAGCGATCGAGCGCCCGGTCGTCGCGATCGTCCGCTCGATCGCCGCGCCGACCGGGCGACGCCCGACCTCTTCCAGGAAGCGGCTGATGATGAAGAGCGAGTAATCGATCGCCAGCCCGAGGCCGATCATCGAGGCGATGTTCAGCGAATAGATCGACATCTCGCGGCGGTGCGCCAGCGCATAGATCCCGGCGAGGCCGCCGAGGATACCGAACGCCCCGACCAGCAGCGGGATCAGGGCGATGACCAGGGTGCCGAAGGTCAGGAGGAGCGCGAACCCTGCGCCGCGCAAGGAAGTGCGCCGCAGCGTCCGCAGGAGGATCGCGCCGAAGACGAGCAGCAGGATCACCAGGGCGATCGGCAGGCCGACGAACTCCGCCCGCCGCAGGTCTTGCTCGGTGGTGGCCGTGAAGTCGGCGTTGATCGGCAGATTGCCGGTGGCGACGATGTCGAGGCGATCGGAGCGGACCGTCCCGCGCAACTCCGCGTAATACTTCCCGGCCTGCGCGACAGTATCGACCGTGCGGACCATCACGAAGGCGCGTCGCCCATCGGTCGAGACGAACGCCGGATTCTGCGCGATCGAGGCGACGCGCGGATCGGCGCGCAACGGTTGGAGAGCCGCCTCCACCGCCGCCGCGAAGGCCGGGTCGCTCGCTTTCAGGGTGGCGTCCCTGGCGCTGAAGAGCAGCGTGAAACTGCCGCCACCATCGGTCGGCAATTCGGCGTTTTGCAGATCGACCGCGCGACTCGACTCGGCGTGCTCATCGCCGCGATAGGCGCTGGGGAGGCTTGTGCTCAGGCGGAGAATCCCCACCACCGACGAGACGACGAGTAACAGCGAAAGGACCAACACGGCCCAACGGGCGCGATAGACGAACCGACCCCAGGCGCCGAACATCTGACCTCCTCGTGGCATACACAGTTTGCGCGGGACAGCGCCGCGCATCGTTGACGACAGGACGATAGGTGGTTAGCGGGCGACGGTTTCCGGCGGTGACACGGTAGCGGCAGGGGCAGCGTCCTGCGCGAGTCCGCGCGAGAGGGTATCGGCCAGGGTACGGATGATCGCGCGCCAGTCCAGGCGCCGCCCGCCGAGCAATTCGTTCACTTCCAGGCCGAACGAGAGGGCGAGCAGGATTTCCACCAGCGCGTCGAGATCGACATCGGGGCGGACGAAGCCCGAAGCCTGTTCCTCGCGCAGGATCGCCAGCGCGAAGGCGCGGTTCTCCGCGAGGAGCGCTTCAACACCGGCGGCAAAGGCAGGCTCGCGCGTCGCCTCGTAGATCATCAGCACGCGCGCCCGCTCGCGCTGGCGCACCTCCGCGTCGGGGAGATCGGCGTGGCGCGCGAGGCTGGTGAGCAGCACCCCTTCGATGCGCTCCCCGCGCCCGGTCGCGGTGTGCGCGACGAGGCTACTGCGGATCGCCTCCTGCTCGACGGTCCACTCAGCGCGACAGACCGCTTCGAGGATCGTGGCCTTGGTCTGGAAATAGATGTAGATCGCTCCGGTGGACAGCCCGGCCTCGCGGGCGATCTCGCGCAGGGTGGTGCGATCGTAGCCGTGCGCCACGAAGAGGCGCTGCGCGGCATCGAGGATCGCCTCGCGGCGGTCGGCCTTGAACTCGTTGGTGCGCTTCGGACTCATCATCCTCCCAAAAATAACGGTCGTCCGTTATCTCCGCTAATGATAGGGCACGCGGCCACTGTGTCAAGGTGCCGCGCCGCTCGCAGAGGCATCCAACAGTACCGCCAGCCAACCTTCTGACGCGGTATCATCCCCACGGCTGCGCCGCCGGCCGGGCGCGAGCGACCGGAGGGGTGGCGTTACCCGGCGCGAAACTATCCGTCACACGGCGGACTGTGTCGCACTTCTCGCGTGGCGACCGCGCCGATCGAGCACGACCTGGCCCGCCCGTTGCGGTGTACCGTGGTGGCGCGACCTGTGCTCCGACTCGCCCGACGAGCGATCGCGCGGCATAGACGCGCCAAACGATCGCTGAAGGCCGATGCCGACATTGTGCGCCGCGCGAACGATCGGCCAGCCCGAAGAAACAAACCGCCCGCGCCCGCGTTCTACGGTCGCGGGGCATCGATGCGCCGACCAGGGTGGTAAGGAGGTAGCGTGTGGCAGCACTGAGCGCCGGAGGGCTGCTCCTGTACCTCATCGCCCTCGCCCTCGGCGGACTGGGGATACTCGTCGTGGCCTTCCGCCGCGACGCGCCCCTGGAGCCGACGCCCTCCCTCATCCTGGCGGTGGCGCTGGCCGCGCTGACCTGCTTCGGTGGCGGCGGGATCCTGGCCCTACGCCTCTTCACCTTCGGCGGCGGGCGCAGCCTCGTCGCCGCGCTCATCTTCGCCGCGCTCGGGGCCGCGCTCTTCGGCGGGCTGGCCGTCAGCGCGCGCCGAAGCGCCACGCGCAGCAGCGGGTTGGCCGAGTTGGTCGGTGCGCTCGCCTCGGTGACGATCGCGATCGAGCCGGGGAAGCGCGGGGCGGTCGCGCCGCGCTTCACCACCCCGCCACGCACCCTGGTCGCCACCTCGGCGTACGAGCGGACGTTACCGGTCGGCACCACCGTCGTGGTCATCGCGCTGCGAGGGACACCGGGCCAGGAAGCGGCGGAAGTGGCCCCGCTCCCAACCAGCGAGACGCAGCCAACGGCGGCGTGAGCGTGTGACCGTCGCACGCACCGGGCGTCGCACCAAAGATCGTGGAACGCGCGAACGAGCAAGAAAGGGTCGGGATGCTGACCGAAGCTGAAGCGCGGGCGCTCCTGGCGAGCCATGTGGCGCTCGATAGCGGCTGGGGGGCACATTCGGTGGCGGTCGCGCGTAGCGCCGGGATCATCGCCGAGGCGCTGTATGATGCCGGGGCGGCGGTATCGCCGACCACGGCGCGCGTCGCCGGGCTGCTCCACGATATCGGGCGGAGCGAGACGCACGACAGCCTCGGCCACCTGACGGCGGGCCAGCGTATCCTGACCGCGCTAGGCCAGCCGGAACTGGCGCGCGTCTGCCTCTGTCACGGCTTCTCCGGGCTGACCCCGGACGAGGCGACCCTGGTCGGTTGGCCGCGCGACGATTATCGCCCGCGCACCTGGGAGGAGCGCGCCGTCACCATCGCCGATGCCCTCACGCACGGCGATCGGACGGTCTTCCTGGCCGAGCGCCTCGCCTCGGTCCTGGACCGTTATCGCGGGCGGCTCGCCCCGGACCACTACGCTCTGCTCACCGGCATCGCGCCGAAGAGCCGCGCGATCATGGCGGAGCTGGAGGCGCTGATCGGTCGCCCGATCGAGGAGCTCTGCGCGGCGAGGCATCTCTGAGCCTCGCCACCCGGATCGCTGGCACCGGTTTTGCCCTACCCCACACGGCATGGTAAGGAGCGAGATGCGCGCGTGGTGGAGCTGGTGGCGACAACTGATCGCGGATATCGTCGCGGCCTTTCGGCGCGCGCGCGCACGCCGCCTGGGGCTGAAGTGGCTCTTCGGTCGGGTCGCCCCGCTCCAGATCCTCCCCTATCGCGGCTTCGGCACCCCCGATAATCTGCTCCTGCGCGGGCGGGTGTTGGAGGACAAAGGCATCAGCCGACAGGCGGTCGCCACCTCCGGCCTGCGGAGCCTACGCGACATGTACCGCCGTTTCGACAGCGACGAGATCGCCAACGCCCAGGTTCGCGCCACGATCGCCGACCAGACCCTGGAGACGATCACCGATCACGAAGGGTACTTCGCCTTTCGCTTCAACCCCACGACGGCGCTGCCGGTCGAGCGGGACTGGCACGCGATCGAGCTCGAACTCCTCGCGCCGCGCGTGCCCGGTCAGGGCGCGGTGCGCGCGACCGGCCAGGTGCTGATCCCCTCGGCCAAGGCGGCCTTCGGGGTGATCAGCGACATCGACGATACGGTGGTCCGCACCGGCGTGACCGACCTCCTGACGATGGCGCGGATCGTCCTCCTCAACAGCGCCCAGACGCGCGTCCCCTTCCCCGGCGTCGCGGCCTTCTATCACGCGCTGCGCGCGGGGGCGCAGGGGGCGGGGCCGAACCCGATCTTCTACATCTCCAATAGCCCGTGGAATCTCTATGATCTCCTCGACGAGTTCATGGATTTTCACGGCCTCCCGGCGGGACCGCTCCTGCTGCAAGCGTGGGGGCGCGGACGCGCACGGCTCTCCGGCGCGACCCTGCCGAAGCGCAAGCTCGACCGGATCCGCCTCGTGTTGAACCGCTATCCCGCCCTGCCCTTCGTGCTGATCGGCGACAGCGGCGAGCGCGACCCGGAGATTTATCGCGAGGTGGTGCAGACCCATCCGGGCCGCATCAAGGCGATCTATATTCGCCACGTCCACACGACCGGACGAGCCGGGGAGATCGCGGCGCTGGCGAACGAACTGAAGGAGCAGGATGTGCCGCTCCTGCTCGAGGACGACACCACGGCGCTCGCCGCCCACGCCGCCGAGCACGGCTTGATCGACCCCGCCACGCTCGATGGCATCCGCGCGGCGGCGTTGGCGGATGACCCGCACGCCACAGTTGACGAACATCCACATCAGCGCGTATAACCGCTCGGCGATGCCCTTTGTGTGCCGCCCGGTGATAGCAGCGCTGTGAGGTAGCAGTGTCGGATCCCCGCCGCCCCTGGCTCGGCTTCCACCTGACCAAAGGAATCGGGCCGTCGCGCGTGACGCGGCTGCTCGACCATTTCGGCGATCTCGCGCGCGCCTGGGACGCCGCGCCGCGCGAATTGGAGCGCGCGGGCTTCGGCGAGGGGCTGCGCGCCAACATCGCGGCGACGAAGCGCACCTGGGATCTCGACCGCGAACTCGACCGCGTCGACCGCGCCGGGGTGACGCTGCTGACCTGGGCCGACCCCGGCTATCCCGCGCGGCTACGCCAGATCGCCGCCCCGCCACCGGTCCTCTACGTGCGCGGGAGTCTGACCGACGACGACGAACTGGCGCTGGGGATCGTCGGGACGCGCCGCGCCACCGCCTACGGACGCGAGGTGACCAGTCGGCTCGCCGGGGAACTCGCCACGGCGGGGCTGACGATCGTCAGTGGCCTGGCGAAGGGGATCGACGCCTACGCGCACGACGCGGCCTTGCGCGCCGGGGGGCGGACGATCGCCTTCCTTGGCTGCGGGGTGGATGTGGTCTACCCGGCGGAACATCGCGCCCTGGCCGCGCGGATCGCGGATGGCGGGCAGGGCGCGCTGATCGCGGAGTATCACCTCGGCACACCGCCCGATGCGCCGAATTTCCCCGCGCGCAATCGCCTGATCTCCGGCTTCTCTCTCGGCGTGCTCGTCACCGAATCGCCCGCGAAGAGCGGCGCGCTGATCACCACCGATTTCGCCGCCGAGCAGGGGCGCGATGTCTACGCGGTGCCGGGGAGCATCCTCAGCCCGCACAGCGTCGGGCCGAACGAGTTGATCAAGGAGGGTGCGCGCCCGGTCACCTGCGCCGAGGACATCCTGAACGAGTTGAATCTCGGGCGGCGCGAGGTGCAGACGGCGACGCAGCGCGCCTTGCCGGAGAACGAGGACGAGCGCGCCATCCTCAGCCTGCTCGGCGAAGGCCCGGCCCACATCAACGATCTGGGGCACAGCAGCGGTATCCCGATCGCCGAATTGGGCGGGCAGTTGATGATCCTCGAACTGAAGGGCCTGGTCCGCCAACTCGCCGCAGGGCAATACGTGCGCGTCTGACGCAGCGCCCCGATCGGGTCCGTGACCGCGACGCGCCCGCCACTGAAAAACGCCTTTCCGCACAGCGACAGCTCAGGAGGCACGGATGGTAGACGAGGCGACCTCGCGCCGCAAAGCGGAGCATCTGACGGTGGCGGCGCGCGCCGAGTCCGAGGTGCCGGTGACGGCACGCTGGGGCGAGATCATCCTGCTGCACAACCCTTTGCCGGAAGTCGATCTGGCCGAGATCGATCTCCACACAACCTATCTCGGGCGGCGCTTCGCCCTGCCGATCGCCATCGCCGGGATGACCGGTGGCCACCCGCGCGCCACGGAGGTCAATCGCATCCTGGCACGGGTCGCGGCGCGCTTCGCTATCCCGATGGGGCTGGGGAGTCAGCGCGCCATGCTCGCCAATCCCGCCCTCACCGGCACTTACGCCATCGCGCGCGAGGCCGCGCCCGACGTCTTTTTGATCGCCAACATCGGGCTGCCACAGCTCCTGCCGCAGGGCGCGGTCGCCCCCTGGAGGGTGGGGGACGTGCGCCGCGCCATCGACGCGATCGGTGCTGGCGCGCTGGCGATCCACCTCAACTTCCTGCAAGAGGCGGTGCAGGCGGAGGGGGATACCAACGCGCGCGGCGGGCTCGATGCGATCCGCGCCCTCGTCGCCGCGCTCGATCTGCCGGTCGTCGCCAAGGAGACCGGGGCGGGGATGACCGCCCGCGCCGCCGTCGCACTGGCGGGGGCCGGGGTCGCGGCGCTGGAGATCGGCGGGGCGGGCGGCACCAGCTTCGCGGCGGTGGAGGCGGGACGCGCCGCCGATGCTGGCGATACACGCCTCGCCGCGCGCGGAAAACTCTTCGCCGACTGGGGGGTGCCGACCGCCGCCGCGATCCGCATGACCCGCCGGGCGGGGCTGCCGATCGTCGCCACCGGCGGCGTCCGCAGCGGACTCGACGCCGCCAAGGCGCTGGCACTCGGCGCGGACCTCGTCGGCCTCGCGCGGCCCCTCCTCGAACGCGCCCTGCTCGGCGAGGCGGCGACCGTGGAATGGCTCGCCAACTTCGTGGACGAGCTGCGGACGGCCATGTTCCTCGTCGGCGCGCGGACCCCCGCCGATCTCAAGAACGCCCCCTACCTCGCCCTCGGCACGACGCGCACCTGGCTGGAGGAGGCCGATCGGCTGGCGGAAGAGGCGGCACATGTACATTCGCGTGGATGATGCGCCGGATCATGCGGAGTTACTGAAATGACGACCAGCACTGAAGAGCGCAAGGAACGGCATCTTCGCGAACTTGCACGGGGTTATGAGGACGCGGGATATCGGGTGATCCTTCACCCTGATAGAGCAGCGCGCCCTTCCTTCCTCGCAGAATTCGTCCCCGATCTCCTCGCCATCGGGACCGAGCTAAACATCGTCGGTATGGTGCGCTTGCGGGAAGAATTGATCGGCGATGCCGCCTTCCTCCAACTTGCGGAGGTGGTGGATACTACGCCCGGCTGGCGACTCGACATCGAGGTCATCCCGCCGGTGACGCCCCCGGTCGTCAGCCCTGCGGCACAAGAGATGACCGCAGGAGAAGTGCAGGTCCGTCTCACCACCGCGCGCAGCTTGTCCGCCGCCGGTGAGCAGGATAGCGCGCTCCTGATCGCGTGGTCGGCACTCGAAACGTCGCTGCGCCAGCTCGCCGAGGAATACGATACCGAGATCGATCGTCCGCAGCCCACAGCCTTGATCCAACGTTTGGTTTGGCTTGGACTGCTCGATCAGGGCGACTATGCGCGCTTGCAGCGGGCACTACGCTATCGCAATCTCACCGCGCATGGCTTCCGTGCCGAAGGAATTTCCGCCGAGTTGGTTGAGGAAATCATCGCTCAAGTGGAGCGTCTTCAGCAGCCCAGACCGCATCATGCCATCGCCTGATTCGGGCATCGCTCTGCCTTCACCGTCAGGCTGTGCCCCGCAGTAGCCGCTCCTCCGCTCATTCTGCCCGTGGTCTGTTCGCCCGTCCGACCCCGCGCGCGGAAATAGCGTACAATGCGGGCAGGACGGTCCAAAAGAGCACGACGAGCGATATGGGAGGGGTACAACACCATGCGTATCAATCATGTGAAGCGACGCCTGAAGGCGGGCGAGCCGTCGATCGGCACCTGGCTCTCGCTGCCGACCCCGGAGTCGGCGGAGTACGTCGGCGCGCTCGGCCTCGACTGGCTGGTCGTGGACGCCGAGCATAACGCCGCCGACTCGCGCACGCTGACGCACATGTTCACCGCGATGGCGCACTCGCCGGTCGCGCCGATGGTCCGCATCCCCTATAACACCCCGGAGCACTTCAAGCGCGCCCTCGACTCCGGTGCGTGGGGGATCGTCGTGCCGAATGTACGCACGCGCGCAGAGGCGGAGCAGGCGGTCCGGGCCACGCGCTACTACCCGGAAGGGGAGCGCGGCGTCGGCGGCGGTCGCCACTACCTCAGCTTCAACACCACCGGCGGCGAGTACTACCAGAACGCGAACCGCGAGATCCTGCTGGTGCTGATGATCGAGCACAAGGAAGGCGTCGAGAACGCCGACGCGATCCTCAGCACTCCGGGCGTGGACGCCTGCTTCATCGGCCCGAACGACATGGCCGCCTCGATGGGGCTCGGCCTCGGCGTGCCGCTGGAGAGCGACAAGCCGGAACTCGTCGCGGCGATCAAGCACGTCCGCGAGACCTGCGTGAAGCACGGTGTCGCGCCCGGTATCCATACCTCCGGCGCGGAGGGGGTGAATCAGCGGATCGCGGAGGGCTTCCAGTTCTGCGCGATGGCGAGCGAGCTCCGCTACATGCTCAGTGGGCTGCGCGACGATATCGCCGCGCTGAACTGGCAGCGTTCACCGATCGAAGGGTCGGAAGACGCCAATACCGGGGCGATCGTCCGCTACTAACCGACACATCAACACAAACAGCCGCGCCCCGATCCGCGATGCGGATCGGGGCGCGACCTTACACCCCCTTGCAAGACCTCTTGCTTTCCTGTAAGCTACCGCCGAGGTACGCGATGGCGGATGACGCGCAGCAACCCAACCACTTCACCCTCTGGCTCAACAGCACGATGGCGAGTCGGCGCTTCTCGCAGGCCGAATTGGCGCGCGCGGTCGGCGTCGGGGACGCGCAGATCTCGCGCTGGCGCCGTGGGCAGGTGGTACCCAACGTCCACTCTTTGCAGCGGATCGCCGATACCTTCGGCGTCCCGCGCACGCTGCTCGACTCGCTGGCGGGCTATCCGGCGGGCGGTGCGGGCGAGGCGGCGACGGGTGCCCCGGACGAGGTCGCGCGCCAGGCGGAGATTCGCGCCTATCAGGCGTGGTTCGGCGAATTGATGGCGGAGCAGGTGCCACGCGAACTCTGGCGCGTCTACGCCGACGGCTGCGCGGCACTCGCACAGGCGCTCGGCGCGGCCTACGGCATGACCCTCGCCAGGGCGGGGGAAGTGACCGCCGCCGACGCGGGGGAACAACCACCAGCGGACGAGCGCCCGCGCCGGGAGATCGGCTTCCGGCCCTGAGTTGCGGTGCTGTTCGGCGGCAGGAGGGAACGATGAGCACCATCAGCGTCGGGCGGCGAGAACAGCGCCGACTCCCCTTGCTGGCGCTTTTTGGCGCGAATGGTATCTCACTCCTCGGTAATCAGCTTTCGTATATCGCGGTGCCCTGGTTTGTCTTAGCAACGACGGGCAGTGCCGCACGGACCGGGTTGGTCGGCTTCTTCGGCCTCCTGCCGCTCCTGCTCGGCGGGGTGCTTGGCGGCGCGATCACCGATCGTCTGGGCTTCCGGCGCACCAGCGTCGCCGCCGATCTCGGCAGCGGTCTGGCGCTCGCGCTGATCCCACTCCTGCACAGCACCATCGGACTCGCGTACTGGCAACTCCTTGTGCTCGTCTTCTGCAGAGGATTACTCAATACACCGGGCGGAACCGCGCGGCAAGGGCTGCTCCCTGAGCTCACAGTAGCCAGTGGATATGGGCGTGAGCGAGTTAATGCAGCTTTTCAGGGTCTCAACAGTCTCGCGACGCTCCTGGGCGCTCCCCTCGCCGGCCTCCTCATCGTCACGCTCGGTCCGAGCAACGTCCTCTGGCTCGATGTGCTCAGCTATAGCGCGTCGGCGTTGATCGTTCTGCTGATGATCCCGACACGCTATGCGGCGGCGGCTCAAATGCCAATTCAAGGTCGGGGCTTGGGGCTGAGCGCCGGATTCACTTTTATTCGGCGCGATCCCGCCATTTTCACCTTGCTCCTTGCCGGCACGGCGATCAATTCCTTCGCGGTGCCACTCGGCGGGGTCATTCTTCCGGTCTACGCCGCGCGTGTCCTCGATGGCCCGCTCGCATTGGGCACTATCTTTGCGCTGACCGGTATCGGAGGTCTCGTCGGTACGGCACTATTCGGTGTGTTCGGCCCCCGTTTGCCGCGCCGCGCCCTCTTCATCGGAGCCTTTTTCCTCAGTAGCGCCCCGTTCTGGACACTCACGGCAATGGCCTCATTTATACCGACCGCCGCCGCGATGTTCATGAATAGCCTGGCAATTGCGCCACTGGGACCATTGCTGATCACTATCCTGCAAGAGCGAATTCCACCAGAGCTGCGCGGACGGGTCTTCGGTATGATGACCGCCATGATGTTCGCCGCTAGCCCACTCGGCCTCTTGATCGCTGGCGTGGGAATCGATGCGGTCGGGCTGCGCGCCACATTACTGCTTAGCACAGTTGGCTACCTGATAATCTGCGTGATCGTAGCCCGCGCAGCAGCCTTGCGTGACCTCGACTGCCAGCGCGGTCGATCACCACACCCGCAGCAGTTATCGGGAGACACTCCTCCTGCGGGCTGATTCGCGCATGACCCGATCGGCAGACCGTATCGAGGAAGTGGTGGAACGATGTCTACGCACTTCGTCCTGATCCCCAGCCCGCTCTGCGGCCCGGCCACCTGGGAACCGGTCGCGGCGGCGCTCGGGCGGCGAGGCATCGCGACGACGATCCCGGCGCTCCGCGATGGCGACCCGACGCTGCCGTACTGGCGGCAGCACACCGCCACGGCGGCGGCGGCGCTGGCGAATCTGCCGCCCGACGCTCGCCCGCTCCTCGTCGCGCACAGCGGCGCGGGGCCGCTCCTCCCGGCGATCCGACAGGCGTGGGGCCGCCCGGTCAGTGGCTACATCTTCGCCGATGCGGGCCTGCCACACCCCGGACGCAGTCGCCTGGACGAGATCGCGCAGACCGTCCCGGGCCTCGCCGTCACCCTGCATGCCGAACTGGCGGCGGGCGCGCGTTATCCCGACTGGGACGACGCCGCGCTCCGTCCCCTCATCCCCGACCCGGCCCGACGCGCGGCGACCCTGGCCGAATTGTGCCCGCGCCCGCTCGCCTTCTTCACAGAAACCTTGCCACTGATCGCGGATTGGCCGGACGCACCTTGCGCCTATCTCCGGTTCAGCGCCGCGTATGACGCGCACGCGGCGGCGGCGCGGGCGCGCGGCTGGCCGACGCGCACCTTCGACGCCGGACACTTCCACCAGTTGGTCGACCCGGGAGCGGTCGCCGAGGCATTGTTCGCCCTGGCTGCTGCGGCGGCCATGATGAGCGGAGACGAGGAGGAGGCATGATGCACATCCTGATCATCGGCGGCACCGGCTACATGGGGCCATTCGTCGCGCGGCAACTCGCGGCGCAGGGCCACGAGTTGACCCTGTTCCATCGCGGCAACACCCACGCCGAACTACCCGATGGCATCGCCCATCTGCACGGCGACCGCGCCGAGATCGCCCGCTTCGCGGACGAGTTCCGCCGACTCGCCCCGGACGTGACGCTGGACATGCGCCCGCTGGTCGAGCGCGACGCGCAGACGGCGCTGGCGGCGCTGCGCGGGGCGACCGGGCGTGTCGTCGCGATCAGCAGCGTCGATGTCTACCGCGCCTATGGGCGGCTGCTCGGCTCGGAGCCGGGCGAACCCGATCCGACACCGCTGACCGAGGATTCGCCGCTGCGCGAGCGCCGCTACCCCTATCGCACCGATCCCCCGCGCCCCGCCGACGATCCGACGCGCTGGCGCGACGATTACGACAAGATCCCGATCGAGCGCCTGATCCTCGGCGACCCGGCGCTGCCCGGCACGATCCTCCGCCTGCCGATGGTCCACGGTCCCGGCGACGAGCAACGACGGTTCTTCGATGTGCTGCACCGGATGGACGATCGCCGCCCGGCGATCCTGCTCGACCAAAAGATGGCGCGGATGCTCGCCTGCCGCGAGTACGTGGAGAACGTCGCCGCCGCGATCGCCCTCGCCGTGACCGACGACCGCGCCGCCGGGCGGATCTACAACGTCTGCGACGCCGACCCGCTGACCGAGGAGGACTGGATACGGCTGGTGGCCCGCGAGGCGGGGTGGGACGGCGAGATCGTCGCCTTGCCAGCGGAGGCGCTGCCTGTTGGGCTGCGGGTGAGCGGCGACACGCGGCAAAGCCTCTTCGCCAGCGGCGCGCGCCTGCAACAGGAACTCGGCTACGTGCCGCCGATCGAGCGGACGGAGGGGCTACGTCGCACGATCGCCTGGGAGCGCGCGAATCCGCCCGCGACGGTCGATCCGGCACGCTTCGACTACGCCGCCGAGGATACCGCCCTCGCGGCCCGCGCCTGACACAGCGGCAACGAGGAGGCCCCGCGCGCCGGAACGCGGCAAGGCGTTCCGATTCGTTGACGGGGGCTTATGGTTGCACGGATTGGTTGTTGCCTTCCTGCCGTCGCGCCTGGCGCGGCACGATACGCACGCTTGAGAAAGAGAGGAGCATCGGAAAGAGCGGGGGGCAACGATCGCACGATGGTCCTGTCCGCCGGGCGGGCGGGTACGCCGACAGCGTACCCCGCTAAACCCGTTCTCCCCTCAAGTTATTGGCGTATGGATCGCCGAAGGTCGTAGCGAGTAAAAGCGGAAAAGGCTGTCACGATAGGGGCAACACGCGGGAAGCTTGTCGTCGCGCAGCTTGGCACGAGGAGCGTAGCGCGATCGTCTCATGCGGGGCTGACGGCGATTACGAGGCGAGCGAATCGGGCCGATCCGGGGCGACCTCGCGCACATCGCGCAGCCGCTCGTCCCAGGTCTCCTCCACCGCTTGCCCGTTGACCTCGCCGAGGGGCGGCAGCTCATCGAGGCTGGCAAGACCGAAGTGGCGTAAGAAACCGGCGGTCACGGCGTACTCGATCGGCTGCCCCACGGTGGTGCGCCGCCCGACCGCCTCGATCAAATCGCGCGCGACCAGCGTCTGCACCACCCCGCTGCTATCCACGCCTCGGATCGCCTCGATCTCCCCGCGCGTGACCGGGCCGCGATAGGCGACGATCGCCAGGGTTTCCAGCGCCGCCGCCGAGAGGCGTTCGGTGCGGCTCAGGCCGAGGAGACGCGCAACCGCGCGCGCGGCGGCGGGGGCGCTCGTCAGGGCGTAGCGCTCATCGTGGAACTGGAGGCGCAGGCCACGCCCGCCCGCCTGCAAGCTCCGCGCCAACTCGTCCAGCGCCGCCGCGATCTCCTCGGTCGCCACATCGGCGGCTTTCGCCAGTTCGGCCACGGTCAACGGCGCGGCGGCGATGAAGAGCAGCGCCTCGCAGAGCGCCGCCAGCGTGAGCACGGGCGGTGCGATCAGCGGTACGGCGACCGGGCCAGTAGGGGCAGGGGCAGCCACCACCGCAACGGATGCCACGGTGGCATCATCGAGCGCAGCCGACGACGCGGCGGCGGGCGTAGCAGGCGCTTCGACGTGATCCTCCGTCTGCACCGCAGCGGAATCGTTCGCGGTTTGTTCTTCCGGCGACACCCTCGGCGACTCAGTCATCGGCCACCGCCTCGCTCGTCGCGCTCGTCAGCGCTGCTTCCGTCTCCGGATAGACGACGATGTCGCCGAAGAGCACCTCTTGCACCGCCTCCGCGCGGCGACGACGCACCAGTTCGAGGATCGCCATGAAGGTGGTGATCATCTCGGGGCGACTGTGCGCCTCGCACACCAGCCGACTGAGGCACACGTCGCCGCGCGGGCGCAGGCGGAGATGTTCGAGGATCCGCGCGGCCATCTCCCCGACGCTGATGCGCGGCACGAGGGTGAGGACGCGCGGCGTGGCGGGCTGTCGCGCCAGCCGCCGGTGGACCGCCCGCAGGAGATCGACCGGACCGGCGGGAGAGAGGGTGATCTCGGGGACGAGTTCGGCGCGCGCGTGGGCCGCGATCGTCAGCGGTGCGAAGGCGCGCGCCTCGGCACGATCGCGCACGGAGAGATCGGTCGCCGCCCCTTTGATCTGCCGATACTCCCGCAATTGCTGCACCAGATCGTCCTCGTCCACTTCCGCATCGGGGTCGCTCGTCGCCGCGTTGGGTTGGCGCGGGAAGAGGCCGCGCGTCTTCAGCAGCAGGAGGCGCGACGCGACTGCCGCGAACTCGGCCAGTAGCGCGGGGTCACGCACGGACTGCGCCGCGATGTGGGCGATGAACTGGTCGGCGACGAGCGTCAGGGAGATGGCGGTGACATCCATTTCTTCGCGCTCGATCAGGCGCAGCAGGACATCGAGCGGCCCCTCGAAGCCGGGGAGGCGATAGGCGTAACCCATCGTGGGAAGGGGGGGTGCCGCAGCGATGTGCGGCGCGGTATCAGGCGTGATCATCGGCCCACCGCAACGCCGCGAGCACGCGCGCGAACTCGCGTACATCCCAGCGTGGTTCTCCCACTTCGGTAGCCGTCGGGAAAGCGTTCGCATCACTCTCGGTAGCCGTCGGGAAAGCGCTCACAGCGCCCGCGGTAGCGGTCAGGGAAGCGCGCGCATCGCCATCCTGGTGGGCGGCGATCAGGGCGCAGGCGCGTGGCGCGACGCCGAGCCACGCGGCCCAGGTCGCGCCGAGGGTCGGGTGTTGCCGCAAGAGATAGTAGCCACGTAACGGCCCGCGACCCGGCTGGGCGCTGGCCCAGTCCCAGAAACCCGGCGCGAGCCGCCGCGCGAGGACGTTGGAGACGCGGTGGGGGAGGCGCACCCGCCCCAAGCCTTGCGGATCGGCCTTGCCGAGATCGTGCAGGAGCGCGGCGAGCAGCAGATCGGCGTCGCGCTCGCCGCGTGCCAGGAGCGCGCGCAGGACGCGCACCGCATGGCGCTGATCGGTCGGCGCGAGGAGGCAGAAGGCGGCCAGTTGCGGCGGGGTGAGCAAGGCGACGGCGAGCGCACGATCCCGCAGCGGCACCACCGGCGATAGTGCCAACCCGAACTGCCCCAGCCGATACGATGCGCGCGCGATCAGCGCTCGACCCTCCCGTTCTGTACGTGCGTCCCGTATAGGGAGTGTGGCAGAGAGGAGCGCCGAGCGTCAAGCGATACGAAATCTGCGGGAAGTATGCGGCGACCACCACTGCCCCGGCGAGCAAGCGCACGGTCGGCCAATCTTGACAATTCAGCACAATCCTCTATGATAGGCACGGCACCCTGTACGTACATGGTGCCACCTGGGCCTGCTGTTCTGCCTGGATCACACAGCTTCCCGCCCGAGACACGCATTACCACCTCTTTTCTCCCGTGTCCGGCACGGTTACGCCGGGGATTCGGCATCGAGACGGGAAGGGGACGCCAGGATGGCAAAGATTCGGCGGACCGCCGCGATCGGGATGCTCGTCGTCGCCTTGCTGCTCGGCGGGCCGACGCTCCCGGCAACGGCGGAGGGCCGCTTCGCGGCGGGCGACACAGCGATCGTCGCGACGACGGAGGGGGATCTGCTCGCGCTGCGCGAGGGGCCGGGGACCGATTATCAGGCGCTCACGGCGTTCGCCGCCGGCACGCGCCTGTCGATCCTCGACAGGCCGCTGGTCGGCGACGAGGGACTCTCCTGGTATCGGGTGTCGGACGGCGCGCTCAGCGGGTGGAGCGCGGCGGTGTGGCTCGCCACAGATGACGGCACGGCATCAACCCCTGGTCAGGGTACGGAGGAAGGCGCGGCCCGCACCGTCAGCGCCGCTGGCGGGGCGAATCTGCGCGAGCAACCGACCCTCGCGAGCGCGGTCATCCTGCTCGTCCCGCAAGGGGCGACCGTGACGATCCGCAGCGCCCCGGTCAGCGCCGACGGCTACGACTGGCTGCTGGTGCGCTACGGCGATATCAGCGGTTGGGTGGCAAGCGCCCTCCTCGGCGGCGCGATGGCGACCAGCGGCGGCACCACCGCGAGCACGCCCGCCACGGCGAGCACGAGCACGGTCGGCGAGATCACGATCGGCGCGTCGGTGCAGGTCAGCGGCACCGAGAGCTACGATCTGCGGATCCGCAAGGGGATCGGCGTGGCCGCGCCCCTCTTCACCACCGTGCCGGAAGGGACGATCCTCACCATCGTTAACGGCCCGCTGGCTGATAGCGGCGGCTCGCTGTGGTACGGTGTCAGCACCGGCACGCAGTATGGCTGGGCGCTCGGCCTTTATCTGACGCCGATCCAGAGCACCGCCACCCGCGCCCTGGCCGACACGCAGCGCCTCGCCAGCCTGAGCGTGACCAAACCGCTGGTGTCGCAGCCCAAACGCGGGCAGGCGATCGTCGCGGAAGCGCTGACCCATCTCGACGTATCATACGTCTGGGGCGGCGAGACACCCGCCGGATGGGATTGCTCCGGGATGATCCAGTGGCTCTATCGGACGGTCTGGGGGCTGTCCTTGCCGCGCGTCACCGAGGATCAGTGGCTCGTCGGGACGCCGGTGCCGCGCTTCCAGATCGAGGCCGGGGATATCGTTTTCTTCTACGACACCGATGGACCAGGGATCACCCACGACGGGATCGCGCTCGGCGATGGGCGTTTCATCCAGGCGCGCGATACCGGCTATGGCACGGTGATCAGCTCGCTCGACGAGCAGCGCTACGTTGATCACTACGCCGGGGCGCGACGCCCGTAGCATGAGAGAATAGCACGAGAGCAGAACAGAGCGCAGGACCGCGCCGGGGGAAATGGCGAGTGACTGGTTTTGTTAGACGTGGGATGCCGGTGGACTGAAGCCCCAAGCCGGGTCTTGGGGCTTCAGTCCACCGGCGCTCACTTCCCCATTATTCGCTGAGATTACCCCCCTGCCCTTTGACGCTCCGCACCAAACCACCCGGCAGCGCGACGTAGCGCACACCATCCGCGCCGGTCCAGCCCGCGCCGCGCTGTTCCGTCGTCGGGGTCACCTCGCGCACTTCCACCGTGGCGGCGACCGTGGCGAGCGATTGCGCCGCCTGGAACGCATCCCGATAGTTATCGAAGACGATCAGGCCCGGCCCCTGATCGACACGGGTGCGTCGCGCGGTCGCGTCGAGTTGCGGTTGCAGCATCGCCAGGGTGCTGGCCGCAATCCGCTCGTCAGTCACCAGCCGACGTTCACCACCCGACCACACGGCGAAGGCATAGATCACCGCCAGGAAGCGCGGCTCGGTAGGCACCGGTGCGGGCAATGGTGCTGTGTATGGCATTGGCACCTCCTGATGAGTCGGCGATCATGGATCGTGAATCGTGAGGGGAAAGTCCGTCGGCGGTAGTCCGTAGTCCGTAGAGATTTGCTGAGAGGCACTGCCTCTTACCAGCACCGCGCCACTACTACGGACTACGGACTACGGACTACGGACTACGGACTACGGACTTATACCTGTTCCCGCAACGACAACGGCACATACTGATGGCCGCTCGGCATCAGCCAACCGGCGAGGCCATAGACTGTCTCCGTCTCCATGTCGTTGCGGCGGCGCAGTTGTTGGAGCGAGATACGGTCGGCCACGCCCTGCATCGCGGCGGCGGCGCGGCTCGCCTCCTCCGCCGTCTCGTAGATCAACTTCTCGCTCGACCGATCGACCGGCGAAGGCACCTCCTGCATCGCGCGGGAGTACGCCTCGCGGCGGCGGCGCGGCAGGAGTTCTACCACGGTGTTGCTGACGCCGAGCGGGTCGTTCGGGCGGAATTCGAGGATCACCGCGTAATAGATCTTGTCCGGGTCGAGTGCCACGATCGTTCGACTCCTCCGCTCCGCGCCCGTTGCCTGGCGCTCGGCCTCCTCCGGTCCGTCCGCCTATTGCGCGCTCGCAATAGCGAGGCTGATCCCCATCTCGGTCGCCAGGGCGACGAACCCGGCGCGCTCGTAGACCGAGCGCCCCTGCGCGCTGGCGTGCAGGTGGATCTGCCGCACCCCGGCGGCGCGCGCGAAATCGAGGATCGCGCGGACCATCAGCGACGCCACCCCGCGTCCGCGCCAGTCCGGCTCGGTGTACATGTTCATGATATAGCCCTCGCGCCCGCTGGTGTCCTCCGGTTGCGGCGGGCGGCGCACGAAGACGAAGCCGCCGCAGCCGATCGGTGCGCCATCATCGTCGCAGGCGAGCCAGCCGATGAAGCGCTCGGCGGGCAACTCCTCGACGATGTAGGCGCGCATCGCCGCATCCAGCGTCGCCGTCCCCGCCGCACCGAGCGCCCTGCCGAGATCGCGGAAGAGGCCGAAGCGCAAGGCGACCAGCGTCTCCAGGTCGGCGAGTGTCGCGCGGCGGATCGTCGGCATGGGCTCTCCTCAACAACATCGCTGCCAATCGCGCGCTGTGCGCGACGCCGGGCCGGATCGACGCCATAAGGATACACCAGCCGCCGCGCGATCCGCCGCGACAGCGCCGCGCACCTTCGCTACAATGCGGGGGTAGCGGATCCCGCGCCGATCGGGTGATCGGGGCGGGGCGGACAGAGGAGGCGAGGATGGCACTGACCTTTACGACCAAGAGCGGCGACGCGACCGGGGCGAGCGCGGACGCGCTGATCGTGCCGATCGGGGCGGGCGCGGCGATCCCGGAGGCGATTGCGGGCGCATTCGAGGGCGGCCTCGCGGGCGTGCTGACGACGCGCGGCTTCACCGGCAAGGCCGGAGAGATCGCGTCCTTCCCGACCTTCGGGCGGCTCGGCGCGGCGTCGGTCGTGCTGACCGGCACCGGCGAACAGAGCGCGGAGAGCGGCCGCTGGGGCGAAGCGCTGCGTCGGGCCTACGGCGCGGCGATCAAGCGCGCGCGCGACGAAGGTGCGCGGACGGTCGCGGTGGCGGCCCCGGCTGGCGCGGGCGCGGAGGAACTCGGCGCGATCGTCGAGGGGCTGTCCCTGGCCCTCTACCGTTTCGACCGCTACAAGAGCGGCGCGGCGACCCTGGCCAAGGCGATCGAGGCGATCGAGCTGTGGGCGAATGGTGACGCGAGCGCCGCCGTGGCGCACGGCGAGGCGGTGGCGGCGGGCGTGGCGCTGGCGCGCGACCTCGTCAACACGATCAGCGACGACAAGACGCCGCCGCAGATCGCCGAATGGGCACAGGCGGTGGCGAGCGAGGCGGGACTGGCCTGCCGCGTCCTCGACGGCGCGGCATTGCGCGCGGGGGGCTACAACGCGATCCTGACCGTCGGGAAGGGGAGCGCCGCCGAGCCGCGCCTGATCGAGATGAGCTACGAGCCGACGGGCGGCGCGACGAAGACCGTCGCGATCGTCGGCAAGACGATCACCTTCGACTCGGGCGGCCTCGACCTGAAGAGCGCCGACGGCATGTACTCGATGAAGACCGACATGGGCGGTGGCGGATCGGTCCTCGGGGCGATGCGGGCGGTCGCGGCCCTCAAGCCGAACGTCAGGGTGATCGGCATCCTGACCGCCGCCGAGAACATGCCGAGCGGCACGGCGATGCGCCCGAGCGACGTGGTGCAGGCGCTCAACGGCAAGACCTTCGAGATCGGCAATACCGACGCCGAGGGGCGCATGGTGCTGGCCGACGCGGTGACGCACGCGGCGCGCGCCGGGGCCGACGAGATCATCGACCTCGCGACCCTCACCGGGGCGAAGATGGTCGCGCTCGGCAGCCTCACGGTCGGCGCGATGGGCAACGATCAGGGGCTGATGGACCGCTTCCTGGCCTCGGCGGCGGCGGCGGGCGAGCGGGTCTGGCAGTTGCCGACCTGGGACGAGTACAAGGACGAGCTGAAGAGCGACATCGCCGACCTCAAGAGCACCGGCGGTCGCGGGGGCGGCGCGATCACGGCGGCGCTCTTCATCGGCGAGTTCGTCGAGGGCACGCCGTGGGTCCACCTCGACATCGCCGGGAGCGCCGCGACCGCCGCAGACGGCCCGTACACCCCGAAGGGCGCGACCGGCGTGATGGTCCGCTCGCTGCTGCGGTATCTGGAGGACGCGGGCAAGTAGACTCCGAGCGGTAACCGGCACTCATCGCCCGCCCGCGCGGATTCGGATGATCCGCGTGGGCGCGCGACCCATCTCAGGTTATCGGCGCATACGCGTGTTCTGCACACAGCGGTTTGGACGCAATCCGCCCACCGCACCACCTGAACTCGCCCGCAACGACAAGGCGGCGTTGCCCGACTACGACCCCGTAGCGGCGCTCGCCGGTATCCGTGCGGCGGGCGGCAGTTGGCACGACCTCGACGCCGAAGCGCTGAAGGCCGATCTCTACCGCGCCCGCGAAGAAGGGACACGGCCACTAAATCGGCCCTGATCTATCTCGTCGGCGTGGCGGGCGCTGCCAGTAATGCGGCGATCTCGTCCAAAGTTTGAGCGACAGTCAGGGTACGGGGTGGGTCATCAACGTGGTTACCCATAATGTCATACTCCGGGCCGATCGTAACCAGACCGTTGGGTGTCACGCTGTAGCTATTGGTAGCCGTGAAATAGGAGTAGCGGCTATCTCCGGGAACTGGTCGTAGGTTGTCATAGGTCGCGCGATTGACGAAGTAGAAAAATCTCCCGCCGGTCCAGAACTCGGCCCAGGCACCGGAGCCCGCGTAGCTTTCGCAGTCCTGACCGACTCGCCCACCAGGAACCGCAAAGTAGATGTCGGGCAGCGGGTATGCACCCTTGGCAACCCGCTCGATGGCGACGCGCACTGGCGTGAAGATAAAGGCACTCCCGCTCTTCGGATCGTTGGGACGTTGCCCATTAAGCGTGGTCCGGCGTGCCGGGAGGATGTCACGTACCATACCTAACAAGACCAGGTCGGCGACATCTCGAACCTTATCCGCGAAGGAATATACCTTTCGCTCGGCAACCGGACCGGCACACTGTTCAGGACGCAGGACGGTCGGGGTCGCGGGTCGCGTCAGCATCGGCTTGATCGGTACGCGGTCGGCGGTCGCCGTTCCATCGATCGCCGGCGCAGAAGGTCGCGTGACGACAATGTGCGGTGTATCCTGGAGCACCTCGCTCGATGATCGCGGTGATACCCCGCAAGCGGCGAGAAGCGTTGTGAGAGCTAAACCGGGGAAGGCTCGGGTGAGGGCATAGCGGCGCGTATATTCGGCCACTAACTTCTCCACTCTCGCCCTCATCTTTCGCGTTTCTTCAATGCATAGATGCCCATGTGTATTGACATACAAAAAGAACAATGCTCGATTCATGACAAAGTTTTACGCTGTATTACGCTAAATCCAGCTTGCCAAACTGACGAGTTTCGCATCGGTGTGCTACACTCTGGACAGGAATCTCGATATGTCCGTACACCCATGATAAGGCGACAACGATGGCGCTGACGAATGAGCAAGTCGAGCATGTGGCGATGCTGGCCCGCCTGGGGCTGAGCGATGAGGAGCGCGAGCGGATGCGCGAGCAGCTTTCCTCGATCCTCGCGCATATCGACCAGTTGCGGGACGTCGATACCTCGAACGTGCCGCCGACCGCGCAGGTGATCCCCCTCGCGCCGACGCTGCGCGAGGATGTGGTGCAGCCGTCGCTGACCGTCGATCAGGTGCTCGCCAACGCCCCGCGCACCGAGGGCGGGTTTATCAAGGTGCGGGCGATCCTGGACTGAGTGAGTCGGCGGTCAGCAGTCGGCAGAAGACGTACTGACAGGCACTGCCCCGCAGCGGCACTACGCTACCACTGCTGACCGCCGACTGCCGACTGCCGATCGCCGACTTCATAAAGAGGAAGCTGTGGCCGAAGAGTTGACCTATCTCTCGATCGACGAGGCGCGCGGCCTCCTCGATCGGCGCGAACTCAGCAGCGTGGAGCTGACCGAGGCGCATCTGCGGCGCATCGAGGCGGTCGAGGATCGCGTCAAGGCGTTCATCACGCGCACGCCGCAGTTGGCGCTGGAACAAGCCCGCCTCGCGGACGATCGCATCAAGACGGGCGAGGCCGCCACCTTCACCGGCATCCCGGTCGCGCTGAAGGACGTCCTCTGCACGCACGACGCCCCGACGACCGCCGGTTCGCAGATCCTGCGCGACTTCCTGCCCCCCTACGACGCGACGGCGGTCGCGCGGCTGCGGGCGCAGGGGGCGGTCTTCGTCGGCAAGGCAAACACCGACGAGTTCGCGATGGGCTCCTCGACCGAGAATTCGTCGTTCTTCACCACGCACAACCCGTGGGATCTGGCGCGCGTGCCGGGCGGTTCGAGCGGTGGCTCGATCGCGGCGGTCGCGGCGGGCGAGGCGATGGTCGGGCTCGGCTCGGAGACGGGCGGCTCGGTGCGGCAACCGGCGGGCTTCTGCGGCATCGTCGGCCTGAAGACGACCTACGGGCGAATCAGTCGCTATGGCCTGATCGCCTTCGCCTCCAGCCTCGATCAGATCGGCCCCGCCACGCGCTCGGTCGCCGATTGCGCGCATCTGCTGGGAGCGATCGCCGGGGTCGACCCGCGCGACGCGACCTCCGCCCCGGAAGGGGTGCCCGATTACCGCGCCGCGCTGACCGGCGATATTCGCGGCCTGCGGGTCGGCGTGCCGCGCGAATACTTCGAGATGGGGCTGGAAGCGGGTGTCGCCAGCGCGACGAGCGCGGCGCTGCGTGTCCTCGACGGACTTGGCGCGGAGCTAGTGGACATCAGCCTGCCATCGAGCGGCATGGCCCTCCCCGTCTACTACATCATCGCCCCGGCGGAGGCGAGCGCCAATCTCGCGCGCTTCGATGGCGTCAAGTACGGCCTGTCGATCGAGCAGGATTCGTTGCTGGCGACCTATCTGGCGAGTCGCGGCGCGGGCTTCGGCCCGGAGGTGAAGCGCCGGATCATGATCGGCACCTACGCCCTCTCTTCCGGCTACTACGACGCCTATTATGTCAAGGCACAGCAGGTCCGCACGCTGATCAAGCAGGAGTTCGATGTCGCCTTCGGTCTTGGCGAGAACGCGGCGACGACGGCGGGGGTCGATGTGATCGTCGCCCCGACCTCCCCGACGACGGCGTTCAAGATCGGCGAGCGCAGCGACGATCCGCTGGCGATGTACCTGGCCGACGTGCTGACGATCCCCGCTAACCTGGCCGGGATCCCGAGCGTGGCGCTCCCCTGCGGCTTCGCCGAGGGGTTGCCGGTCAGCTTGCAGATCATGGGGCCGGCCTTCGCGGAGGAGCGGATCCTCCGCGTGGCCGAAGCATACGAGCGCGCCACCGACTGGGCCACCCGCCGTCCGCCGCTCGATGCGACACCCGTAGGAGCCTGAGCCGATGCCGGAGCGCACGATCGACCGCGCACGGGACGCAGCAAAGCCGAAGCCCACGCCCCGTGCGGCGCGACGTGGTACGGCGACCATGATGACCGAGAAGTCTGCGCCGCGCCGGTCACTCGGTGCGCCGGGCGGCACGGGGGCGCTGCTGGAGCGCTGGCTCCTCCTGTCGCTGGCGATCGGGCGGCGCGGGATCGCCGTCGTGTTGGCGCTGGCGGTGCTGGTCATCTTCACCGCCGGGGTCTTCGAGCAGCGCTGGAAAGAGCAGCAGATCCAGGCGCAGGTCGCGGCGCAACGGGCCAGCCTGGAAGCGGCGCAGGCGCGCAACGCGCAGTTGCAGGGCCAACTCGCCGAATCCGATCCCGCCGCCTACCGCGCCTGGGTCGAGGATACCGCGCGCCGACAGCTCAACCTCGGCTACAGTGGCGAGACGATCTTCCTGGTGAACTGGACCACGCCGGTGGCGACCACAAGCCCCCCCCCCACACCAGCGGTTGCCAGCACGACGGCGACGCAACCACAAAGCGAGGCCCACTGGCGACGGTGGTTGCGCCTGATCTTCGGCGATTGACCCGATATACCCTACAGCACATCCGGGGTGAGAAGGCGCGGCGCAGTTCGCGCCTTTTGCTTGCCCGCCATATCGCGGCATGGGCCGTGCATCAGCGCACGGTAAGCGGGAGGTGCGGACATGAGTTCGACATCGGCGGGGCGCATGGCGGGTATCGTGGCGCAGTTGCGGCAGAATCCGGGCGTAGTCGGCGGGTTGCCGGGCGAGGAACGGACGATGGCGGAGGCGGCGCTCGGCGGCGCGAGCGCTCAGGATATCGCGCAGGAACATGGGATCAGCGTCGAGGCGGTCTGGACGGCACTCGGCAACGCCGCACGGCTGGCGAGTGGGGCGGGGATCGCGCATAAGGTCGAGGTCGGCGGTCTCGGCAGCGACACCGATCCGGGGGTTCAAGGGGGCTACGGCGACACCGGCTTCGGCTCGCTCGACACCGATCCGCCCGACCCGATGCCCGAAGAGCCACGCGAGGGTGAGGACAGCACGCCGCAAGGTCGCGCCCGATCGTGAAACAAGCACGGCGCGGCGCGCGGCGAAACAGCGACGATTGCGTTGGCACTATAGCCAGCGCCGCATTACGCCGATTGACAAAATAGAACACTTATTCTATTCTCATCTCACAAACTCTGCGATGTACGTACGAGTAAACGTTGAGGGAGTGGGGTGAGCAGAAATACCCGTGGGTCCGGTGGTTATCTCTCACCCGGATTCAGCATCGCGGTCGCCCTCACCCTGGCGCTCGCCGTCATTGCCTTCCAGGAGACGCGCTCGCCCGCCGTGGCGCTGTTGGGGGTCGCCGCCGCGCCGCTCGTGGCGGGGGCATCCGGCGCGACCGGCACGCCCCAAACGATTAGCGTCGCAGCCTCAACCGCCATTCCGACACCCCTGCCGTCGATCCGGGCGCGCGTGGGGCTCCAGGTGGGCCATTGGCAAGCCGCCGACCTCCCCGCCGAACTGGCGAGCCTCCGCACGGAGACCGGGGCCAGCGCGGGCGGCCACGAGGAGGTGGACCTCAATCTCCAGATCGCCCGGCAGGTCGTGGCGCTCCTGACGGCGCGCGGGATCACGGTCGATCTCCTCCCCGCGACGATCCCGCCCGGTTACCGCGCCGATGCGTTCGTCGCCATCCACTGCGACTACAACAACGATCCCGCCATGAGCGGCTTCAAGCTGGCGCGTTATGGCGACAGCGCCAGTCCCGCCCGCGACGATGCCCTGCTGAACGCCATCGCAGGCACCTATGGCGCGACGACCGGCCAGCCGACCGACCCGCACATCACCCGCGCGATGACGTATTACTACGCCTTCAACAGCGGCGCGTTCACGCACGCCATCGCGCCGCAGACGCCGGGCGTGATCATCGAACTCGGCTTCCTCACCAACGCGAGCGACCGCGCGCTGCTCGTCGGGGCGCCACCGACGGTCGCGACGGGTTTGGCGCAGGGGATCATCGGCTATCTCACGAGTCGGTAGCCCGTAGCCCGTAGGAAAGGGACGCAAACGATGCGAGAGAGAAGCACCCTGCCCGCTCCGTATGGGATGCGGGCAGGGCCGCAGATGTAAAAGATGCGCCGGAGATGCTAATCGGCGGTGGGGACGTTGGCCGCCAGCGCGTCGCGCAGGACCGAGGGCATCGACTTGACGACCGACGCGGGGGTGACGAAGCGCGACACCAGATCGCCCTGCGCGCTGACCCCAAGCTTGTCGAAGAGGAGGCCGAAGCGCTCGGCGAGGTGCGCGGTGATCGTCGCCTTCAAGGAGTCCGGCAGATGCCAGAAGTCCTGCTTGAACGGCCCGAAGCCGCGCTTGCGCGTGGTGTAATAGAACTGCTGATCGGTCATCCCTGCCTTCCGCTCGTCGGCGTGGTTCGCCGCGAGGTGCGCGTAGATCCGGTCGCGGAAGCCCTCCGGCAGATCGTCGTAGATCATATTCTGGAAGCCGGTGGCGAGGTGGACCTCGATGGCGTTCCGCTCGGGGAACTTATCGAACGCCTCCTCCGGGAGGGTGGAAGCGCCATGCTGCACCGCGCCACCCATCCCGTAACGCCGCGCCGCTGTCGAGAGCGCGCCCAGCGCATCCAGATTCAGGCTGACCTCCGCGATCGTGCCATCCGGGAGGACCACGCCGCCATGACTCGTGCCGGTCTGCACGCTGATCTTGCTGATCGGGGCCAATCCCGCGCCAAGCGCCGCGAGGGCGGGGACATAACCGGACATGAAGGCTTCCAGGTCTTCCGGGGTGCTATCCTGCGAGCCGACCTCGCCGATCTCGCCACCGACCGACACGGTCACGCCCGCCGGTTCGAGTTCGCGGATCAGGGCGGTCATCTCGGCGGTGTGGCGATAGTTGAGCTCCTGGCGCTCGGCTTCGGTCGGCTTGCTCAGATCGACCAGGGTCGAGGCGTCGATATCGATGTTGTAGAAGCCGCAGTCGATCGACTCGGCGATCAGCGTGCGGAGCCCGGCCAGCTCCGCCTCGGGATCCTGCGTATACTTCTTGGCGTTCAACTGCTGGTGATCGCCCTGGATGAAGAGCGGGCCGCGATACCCCTCGCGCAGCCCGGCGGCGAGCATCGTCAGCGCGAACTCGGCGGGGCGCTGCTCGGTGTAGCCCATCTCCGAGCGCGCGATCTCGAAGATGAACTGCTGCGTCCCCTTCGCCTGGGCGACCCGGATGACCGTGCGCGCGAAGTCGTAGGACATCCCGCGCACATTGATCGCGGGGGTGGTCGCATGGTCGAACTCGCCCCGCCCCGCCGCCAGGTACAGCTCATGGATCGACGTGGGGTACAGCCCCACCGTCTGCGCGGTCGTCCAGATGATCCAACGCGCCGCCACCTTCACCGGTCGTGGCCCGAAAACGGCGCTATAGGCCAGGCGATCGGTGATCTCCCCTTGCAGCGCCGCCTCGTCCACGACATCGATCGTCTCGCCATCGATCGCGAGCACCCCCTCGAGTGCCGCGAGCAATGCGGGAATGCTCTCACTGATATCGGTCATCGACCGTACTCCTCTCTCAGTTGTACCCACACACGGGCCGTTGATCGCCCGGCGGGTCCGGTTCATCGGCCCCATTATACCGACAAGTGCCACGCCGTAAAATACATCCTCTCGCGGCAGGATCGGTAAGGAGCATACCGGAGCGATGTTAACGGAAACCTTCGCAGGGACGACCCGCGCGCCCTGGCCCGCCATCGGCAAGATCGCCGTGCTGCGCGCCAACCGCATCGGGGATTTCGTCGTCACCCTGCCCGCGCTGACGGCGCTACGGGCGGCCTACCCGGACGCCGAAATCGTCCTGCTCGGGCGGCGCTGGCACGCGGACTTCCTGGCCGAACGCCCCGGCCCGATCGACCGGGTCGTGCCGATCCCGCCGTATCACGGGGTCGGCGAGCCGGAGGAGCATCGCGACGACCCGGCGCTCCTCGACCGCTTCTTCGCGGCGATGGCGGCGGAATGCTTCGACCTGGCCCTCCAGCTCCACGGCGGCGGGGGGAACTCCAGCCCCTTCATCCGCAGGCTCGGCGCGCGCCACACGGCGGGTTTGCGCGCGGAGGGCGCACCGCCGCTCGATCGCTGGATTCCGTACATCCGCGATCAGGTCGAGATCGTGCGCTATCTGGAGGTCGTCGGATTGGTCGGGGCCGCCCCGGTCGGACTTCAGCCGCACCTCGCGGTCACGGCGGCGGATCGGGACGAGGCGTTGGCGGCCCTGCCATCGGACGCTCGCCCCCTCGTCGCCATCCACCCCGGCGCGACCGACCCCCGCCGCCGTTGGTCCGCCGCCCACTTCGCCGCCGTAGGGGATGCGCTGGCGGCGCGCGGCGCGCGGGTCGTCCTCGTCGGCGACGCGGGCGAGCGCGCTCTGACGGCGACCGTGGCGAGACTGATGGCCGCGTCGCCGCCCGATCTCGCGGGGCGCTTGAGTCTCGGCGGGCTGCTCGGCCTGCTGGCGCGCTGCCATCTGGTGATCGGTAACGACTCGGGGCCGCGCCATCTCGCGGAGGCGGTCGGCACGGCGACCGTCAGCGTCTACTGGGGTCGGAATCTGCTGCACTACGGGCCGCTCGGTCGCGCGCGCCACCGCCCGCTCGCGTCATGGCGCGACAATTGCCCGATCTGCGGGGGCGGCATCGATGCGGGCTGCGGGCACCAGGTCTCCTGGGTCGATGATGTACCGGTATCTGCGGCGCTGGATGCCGCCCTCTCGCTGCTCGCGACAGCGCAGCAGTAGCAAAATACGAGCGGGAACAAAGGAGGATGACGATGTGCGGACGCTACACACTTCAACAGGCCGAGCAACTCCCCTTGCGCTTCGAGGCGAGCGCCACGCCCGAGGTGCGCGCGGCATTGACCCCGCGCTTCAACATCGCGCCGACCCAAGCGGTGCCGATCGTCACCGAGGCACGCGCGGGCGAGCGGGCGATCGAGTTCGCCGACTGGGGACTGACGCCCCATCGCGGCGGCGGCAAGCGGTTCCTGGCATTCAACGCGCGCGCCGAGACGCTGACGGAACGCCCGCTCTTCCGTGGGTTGCTGCCGCACTCGCGCTGCCTGATCCCCGGCGATGGCTTCATCGAGTGGCAAAAGGTGGGGAAAGCGCGTGATCCCTTCTACTTCGGTCTGGACGATGGGGCGCTCTTCGCGTTCGCCGGCTTGCTCGACCGCTGGACCGATGATGCGGGGCAGCAGCACGCCGCCTGCACCATCATCACGACCGCGCCGAACGATCTCGTCGGACGGATCCACGACCGGATGCCGGTGATCCTCCCGCGCGACGCCGAGGACGACTGGCTCGACCCGCAGACGAAGACCGCCGCCGCGCTCCTACCCTTCCTCACGTCCTACCACGCCGCGCCGATGAAAACGTGGTCCCTCGACCGCGCAATTAATAGCAGCAAGGCCGACGAACCGACGCTGATCCAGGCGCAGGCGTAGCGAGGCAGCAGTCCTATCCTGCTATCGCCCTTATCCCGATGCCCTGCGGTGATGCAGAGAGTGCCGCTGTCAACCAACGAGCAGGAGGACAAAGACGTGCGCTGAGCAGGAGGACAAAGACGTGCGCTGGACAGGGAGAAGGAGTGGCCCGTAGGGGGTAGCATGGACAATATCACGCTCCGCTTCACAACTGGTGAGGCCACGATCGACGCGCTACTCCGTACAATCGTGGCGCACATCGAAGCAACCTGGCCGGGGCGCGTCAGCGGTTACTACCTCTTCGGCAGTCACGCCGAGGGTAGCGCCATCCCTGCCAGCGACATCGATATCATCCTCGTCTGGCGTGGGGCAGCTCTCGCAGCGGTGGAGACGGCTCAACTCAAGGATTTCGCAGCGAATTGGTCCAGGCGGCACAGCATACCCCTCGATTTACTGCCGCTCGCCGAGGAGCCACTACGGCGCGAGGGGCACTTCCGAATCAAGCACGGAAGCGTTCTCCTGCATGGCGACGATCTGCGCGCTATACTGCCGGATCTCTCCCTTACCGCATATCTCAGCACGTATACGCGCGCACCGTTCGGATACGCAGCGGAGGGATTTCGCCATACCGACCGACTTATTTTTCCGCTAGCATATCCTGACCGGCGTGCTCCCTTCTACGGCTATGTTCTGGACAATCATGAACCACTGAAGGCTCTGGTCGCTGCGGCCTGTTGGGATGCGAGTCTCCTCGTCAGCCTGGAAACTGGGCGCGTCATACGCTCCAAGAGCGAGAGCGTGCGACTCTATCGCACCTCTATCGGAGGTGTGTGGGCCGACTATGTAGAAACACTCTACGAACATGGTAAGCACCAGTGGCATTATGCCGTGCCGATCGTCTCGGGCGAGCATCGCCTGCTGCGAGAGCTTTGTCAGGAGTACCTTCCATTCGAGAACTACTACTCGAGAACTACTACTTCGCACGCTATCGCCGCTATTTACTGGATGAGTTGACGCAAGGCGATCGGAAACGCACCCTCCTCGCCGCGCGGCGACTCGAAGCGATTGTCTATTCCGACGATGAATTCACCAGTGCTCTTAAGACACTCCGCGGTGCCAGCGACGAAGAAATATGCACAGCAGCCCATCGCGCGCTCGACCGTCTTACACAAGCGCGTTCTTGAACGAGAAGTGCTGTTCTCGAATCCGCTACGATGCACACAGACAACGTACACGCGATACACGGTGATTCGACAATCTATAACCTTCGTAGTGATTATCGATGGCTGATCAGCATCCAGCGGTTCAGGCCATCGAGGGTGCGCGCGTAGTCGAGGGTGTCGAGAGCGTCGCGCGAAGCCCTTCTTCGAGGAGATGATTGATCTGCATCTCGCGGACACGACCGTGCAGACCGGCCAATTCGTCCAGGATAGGCCGGTGGCCTCGGTACGTTTACCGAGGCCACCGGTGCATGCGCTTGTAGGCTCCCTATGCGGCGGGCGAAATCGCCGCCGCCACACGCACGATCTCGTCGTGGTAGCCGCAGTTCTCGCAGTGGACGACGATGTCGCGTGTCTGCTCATCGAGCACGGCGACCGCGACGAGATGGCCGCATTCCGAGCAGATGATCCGATACTGCCCGCCCGCATGGGTGTTGCCGAGCGCGCTCGGGTAGCGTGCGTAAAAGGTTGCTAGCTGATCGTCTGCCATGTCGACCTCCTCGATCCGTCGCGCCCGACTCCCAAGCCCGTGCCGCCACGCGACCATGCTTCGCTTGCCACCCGATCCATTCCCCCGCATCACACCGCCCATCGCTCAGTCATCCACGCCGTCGGTGCCGGTCGAGACGAGGTCCGGCACCGGATCGATGGTGCGACGCACCGGCACCCCGTTCCGCACGGCCCCACCCTCGCGGCGCACCGGGCGAGCCGGGCGACCGTTGGCGTCGGGCGCGAGCGCGACCGGCGGCTGCCCGGTCACCGACCAGAAGAGCGGCGACCCCTCGTCCCACGAGGAGAGGAGCGCGGCGGCGCGCGGGCTGCCGGTCAGCGCCAGGTGCCGCTCCAGCAGGGCACGAAGCTCCCCCATCTCGGCGGAGCCGCGCGCCACCCGCGCCAGGATGATGCCGTCGCGGCTGCACCGTGTCGGGAAGGTTTCCTCTTCGTCGAGCACCCAGGCACGCCCGGCGCTCAGCCCGGCGGCGAAGTTGCGCCCGGTCGGGCCGAGGACGAGGACGGTGCCGCCCGTCATGTACTCGCAGCCGTGATCGCCGACCCCTTCGACCACCGCCGTCGCGCCGCTGTTGCGGACCGCGAAGCGCTCGCCCGCCGCCCCGGCGATGAAAATCTCGCCCCCGGTCGCGCCGTAGATGACCGTGTTGCCGATCAGCACCGGACGCCGCCCGAAGGAGGCTTCGGCGGTGACGAAGCCGGGCACCGGCCTGATCGTCAGGGTCCCACCGGACATGCTCTTCCCGACGTAGTCGTTCGCCTCGCCCGTCAGGTGCAGGGCCAGACCCGCGACGCAGAACGCGCCGAAGCTCTGCCCCGCGCTCCCGGCGAGCGTGACTTCGATCGGCTGCGGGCGCGTGCCACCGGACGGGATTAGCGCGACCCGCCGCGCGATCTCCCCAGCCAACTCCGCGCCGGTCGCGCGGTCGCGGTTGCGGATCGAGGCGCTGATCCGGGCCGGCCCAACCCCGGCGAGCGCCGTCTTGGCGCGATCGGTCAGGTAATCCGCGAGCGGCGTGTAGTGCTTCGGACGCCGCCAGCTCGGGTCGTGCCGCACCGGCTTGCCCGCCGGGGGCGGGGCCAGCAGGGCACCGAAATCGAGGGTCGCCAGCCGCCCGCGCAGCGGCTGCGTGGTGAGCAGGTTGACCCGCCCGACCGCCTCATCGAGCGAGCCGAGGCCGAGTTCGGCCAGGAGCGCCTGCACCCCCTCCGCCAGCCAGGTGAAGTAGCGCACCACCCCTTGCGGCGTGCCGGTGAACTTCGCGCGCAGATCCTCGCGCTGGGTCGCGATCCCGGCGGGGCAGGTGTTGAGGTGGCACTGTCGCGCCATGTCACAGCCGATCGCCACCAGCGCCGCCGTGCCGAAGCCGTAGTCCTCCGCACCGAGCGCCGCCGCGATCACCACGTCGCGCGCCGTCCGCAGGCCGCCATCGGTCCGCAGGCGCACGCGGCTCCGCAGGCCGTTCCGCAGGAGGGTCTGCTGCGCCTCGGCGAGGCCCAACTCCCACGGTAGCCCCGCACCCTTGATCGAGGAGAGGGGCGACGCGCCGGTGCCGCCGCTGTGGCCGCTGATCAGGACGTAGTCGGCCCCCGCCTTCGCCACACCCGCCGCGATCGTGCCGACGCCGCCGGTGGCGACGAGCTTCACGCCGATCTGCGCGTGCGGGTTGACCGAGCGGAGATCGTAGATCAGCTGCGCCAGATCCTCGATGCTGTAGATGTCGTGGTGCGGCGGTGGCGAGATCAGTTGCGTGCCGGGGACGGCGTGGCGCAGCCGAGCGATCAGCGCCGTCACCTTGTGCGCGGGGAGTTGCCCACCCTCGCCCGGCTTGGAACCCTGCGCCATCTTGATCTCGATCTCATCCGCGTGGACCAGGTATTCGGCCGTCACGCCGAAGCGCGCCGAGGCGATCTGCTTGATCCGGCTGTGCCGCCGCAGGCCGTCCGGCTGGGGCCGATACCATTCCGGGTCTTCGCCACCCTCGCCGCTGTTGGAGCGCCCGCCCATCAGGTCGGCCCCCGCCGCCAGCGTGGTGAACGCCTCGGGGCTGAGCGCGCCGAGCGACATCGCCGTGACGATGAAGCGTTGCCGGAGCGATTCGACCGACTCGACCTCCGCGATCGACAGCGGCGCGTAGGCCGGGGCGAGGCGCAGCAGATCGCGCAGGGCGAGCGGCGCATCCGCATCGCTCGTGGTCAGCTCCTCGAAGCGGGCCGCGAGGGGTGACCGGGCCGCTTCCTCCGCCTCGGCCAGCTTCTGCAACGACTTGACGAGCACCGGCGTGTAAGCGTGGCGTTCGCCGTCGCGGCGGTAGCGCACGAAGCCGTAGTCGGGCAGCGGAGCCTTGCCGCCGCTCGCCGCGACCGCCTCGGCGGCGCGGGCCGTCTCGTAGCGCGCCGCCACATCCGCCGCGATCTCATCCAGCCCGATCCCGCCGATCGGCGAGGGGGTGCTGGGGAAGTACGTGTCGATCAACTCCCGCCCGAGGCCCAGCGCCTCGAAGAGGCCCGACCCCTGATAGCTGCGGACCGTCGAGATGCCCATCTTGCTCAGGAGCTTCAGCAACCCCTCCTCGGTGCCGCCGATGAAGCGCGCCGCCGCCTCGGCGGGGGTGCCGAGATCGCCCTCCGCCACGATCGCCTGCACGCTGGCGAAGGCCAACCACGGACAGACCGCCGCCGCGCCGTAAGCGAGGAGGAGGGCGACGTGCTGCGTTGTCCAGGCGTCGCCCGCCTCCGACACGATCTCTGCCGCCATCCGCCGCCCCGCGCGGATCAGCCCCTGATGGACCGCGCCGACCGCGAGCAGCGCGGGGATCGCCGCCAGGCCGTTGTCGCCGACGTAGCGATCGCTGATCACGACGACCGTCGCGCCGCGATCGATCGCCGCCAGCGCCGCCTCTTGCAGGGCGTCCAGCGCGCCGCGCAACGCCGCGCCGCCGCCGCTGGCATCGAAGAAGGCCGGGAGGGTCACCACCGCCTCGCCGCCATCGCGCAGCCCCCACGCCGCGAGGTGCAGGAGATGGGCGGGCGACAGGAGCGGGCTCTTCAGGTGGACAAGCGTGCCGACGGCGGGGCCGGCCACCAGCAGGCCGTCGCGCGGGCCGAGATAGGTGTCCAGCGCCATCACCGCCCGCTCGCGGATCGGATCGATCGGCGGGTTGGTCACCTGGGCGAAGCGCTGGCGGAAGTAGTCGCCGAGGCCGCGCGGCTTGTGCGAGAGGATCGCCAGCGGGGCATCGTCACCCATCGACCAGAGCGCCTCGTGGCCCCCCTCGCCCACCGCCATGAGCGACAGGCGCAGATCCTCGGCGTTGTAGCCGTAGCGCCGCTGGAGGCGCAGCAATTCGTCCGGCGCGACCGGCTCCGCCTCATCGCCGTGCGTGGCAATCGGGGGGTCGAGGGTGACGTGCCGCCCGGCGACCCATTCGCCGTAGGGGTGGCGCGCGGTCAGCACATCGAGGATCTCGTCGTGATGCAAGAGTTGCCCCTCGGCGAGATCGACCGCGATCATCTGGCCGGGGCCGAGGCGTCCCGATTCGAGGACGGCGGAGACTTCATCGCCCGCCGTCTCCAGCACGCCCACCTCGGACGCGACGACCAGCAGGCCATCGGCGGTGAGGCGGTAGCGCGCCGGGCGGAGGCCGTTGCGATCGAGCGCCGCACCGATCGCGACCCCGTTCGACACCACCAGCGCGGCGGGGCCGTCCCACGGCTCGACCAGCGGCGCGTAATACTCGTAAAAGGCGCGACGCGACGCGGAGAGCTCGGGGTTGCCCTCCCAGCCCTCGCCGACCAGCACGGCCAGCGCCTCGATCGGCCCCGCCCCGGCGCGAACGAGCACTTCCAGCATGTTATCGAGCGAGGTGGAGTCGCTGCCCCCCTCCTGGATGATCGGCACGAGACCCGGCACGCGGTCGCCCCAGGCTCCGCCGGTCAGCGTCCCTTCGCGGGCGGCGGTCCAGCGGCGGTTCCCCTGCACGGTGTTAATCTCACCATTGTGCGCCAGGAAGCGGAACGGCTGCGCCAGGGTCCAGGTCGGGGCGGTGTTGGTGCTGTAGCGCTGGTGGAACATGGTCAGCGCCGTCTCGAAGCGCTCGTCGGCGAGATCGGGGTAGAAGGAGGCGAGATCGCCCCCGGCGAGCAGCCCCTTGTAGACGATGGTGCGTGCCGAGAGGGAGACGACGTAGAGATCGCGCCCGGCGGCCAGCGCCCCTCGCTCGGCCTCGCGCCGCGCCAGCGTCAACAGCCGCTCGAACTCGTCCACCTTCACGGCGGCGGGACGGCGGACGACGAGCTGGATCATCCCCGGCAATGCCGCACGCGCCTCATCGCCCAACACTTCCGGGCGGATCGGCAGTTCGCGCCAGGCGAGGGGGGCGAGGTCTTGTGCGGCCAGCGCCACCTCGAAGCTCGCGCGGCAGGCGGCGAGCGCCGCAGCATCGTCGCGTGCGATGAAGAGGGTGCCGAGGGCGAGATCGCCGAGCGGCGGCACCGTCTCCTCGGCCAATTCGGGGAGCTGCGCGCAGAGGAACCGGTTCGGCACCTGCGTCAGGATCCCCGCCCCGTCGCTGGTCCGGGCATCGGCCCCGACCGCGCCGCGATGGGCGAGATTATCCAACGCCCGCAAGGCAGCGGTCAGCGCGCGCCGCCCCGGCGCACCGCCGATGTCGGCGACGAAGCCCATGCCGCAGGCGTCATGCTCGTATGAAGGGTTGTAGAGGCCGGTCAGGCTCTGTGCCTGGCGTAGCGCTGAGGCGATCGGTTCCATTGCGCGATTCTCCTGCTCGTGTGCGCCAGCGGGGCGGCGCACCATCGCTCGTTCCGTCGGGCCGGATAACCGCCTCCACGTAAGGCGGGGCCATGACCGGTCGTCCACAGAGAGCTGTCGCTGGCGGGGCGGCGCTGGCCCGCGTCTACGGTTGCGGGATCGGGGATCGGCGCGGAGCGGGATCGGCGGCGATCCCGGCGTTGCTCCGGGTGAGTACGCCCGCCCTGTCGGAGGGGACGCGCCCACCCTACGGTCGGAGCGCCGCGGGTTTCGCGTCGGCGTCGCCCTCGCGTGCGCGCAAGGTCTCGAGCATGTGATCGCGGCTGACGGTGAGGTGTTCGCACAGGATGGTACGAGCGGCACCGGCGTCCCCCGCGCGCAGCGCGTCGATCACCTGCTGGTGCTGGTCGATGACTTCGACCGAATCGAGGAAGGGTTCGTGGAACGCGGAGAAGAGCAGCCGCAGGGGGCCGCAGAGCTCGGTCCAGGTGCGGAGGAGGCGCGGATTCCGCGTCGCCTCGCAGAGGAGTTCGTGGAAGTGGAGGTCGAGGCCGAGGCGCGGCGCGAACTGGATGCGCCCGGTGGCGGCGAGGGCGTTGAGATCGTCCACCACCGCCTGCAACGCCTCCAGCTCATCGGCGGTGATCAGCGTCGTGGCTTGCTCGACGGCATAGCCTTCCAGCGCCACGCGCAGACCGTAGATGTCGCGGATCTCATCGAGGCTCGGGTTCACCACCGTCGTACCCCGGTGCGGGGCGGTGACGACCAATCCTTCCTGCTCCAACTGACGCAGCGCCTCGCGGAGCGTCCCCCGGCTGACACCAAGCCGCGTGGAAAGGTCGGTCTCGCGGATGCGCTCGCCTGCGGTGAAGCCGCCGCCGATCAGCGCCTGCCGCAACCGCGCCAACACCTCGTCGCGCAAGGGGATATAGGTTGCCGGCAACAACTCACTGCCAATCGTCACGCCCACCACCCCACAGCTACCATCACCCGCCCCGATGAATGTCGACATGCTGAATGTTGACATTCGACCGGAATGGGAGTATAGGAGCGCCAGGGAGTACTGTCAAGGCTTTGGGGCGCCTATTTCAGACACCCGGCCCTGCGGTATCGTGCGCGATGATGGGATCAGCGCTTCAAACCTGGCTGTCGCAACCAGGGGCAAGGCCGCGCGGTTAGGATCGCTACGGGTGACATGCACAGTGCCGCGTCGCGAGTGCATAACGCCCCCCTGTTACAATCATCGTCTGTCGCCCGAAGCGGCGACGCTCGCCGCGCAGCGAGGCACGGGAGGAGCGCCGATAGCCGATGCCGATCCTCCTGACCAAAACCCTGCGCGATCTGCGGCACCGCTCGTTGCGCTCGCTACTGACCTTCCTCGGCATCGCCATCGGCGTCGCCGGGGTCGTCGCCATCTCCTACACCGCGC
>JAABUR0100000955.1_pt1:25000-56061 | contig 56061 bp, 36 predicted proteins | sample 5560091 | NCBI WGS metagenome assembly JAABUR01 (sample SAMN10711879, study PRJNA513375) | rock metagenome | isolation source: Antarctica rocks | place: Antarctica: Victoria Land, University Valley sud | reverse complement strand
AATCAGGCTTGTCAGTGCGAAGGGCAGCGTGAGCATAAAGTGACCTCTCTTGGCGGAGTTGGTCAGCCAGCTTACGCTGCCTTTCGCTCATTGTTCAAAGATCAAATTGGATAAAGTCGAGCTTAGTATATTGTTTTCTCTCTCTGTCATAGTGCCTCCGCTAAAGCGGTTGCGGTAAAGGCTCAAAGAGCGTTATCTGGCGCGCTGTTTTCGGGTTCATCCGCTTTCCAACTATCTAATTTTAACTCCAAATCTGCTTTCAATACCTCATTTAAAAACACACAAAGCTAACTCCCTCCGAATTCAGAAAAATTCCCAACGCTGGCGGCAACCATTGACAGCGCGCAACGAGCGGTAATAACCTTCAGTGGAATCATATCGTTGAATAGCAAAAACTTATCGTTGAAACGTCCGTCTTTATAAATTGAAACACCTTGCATATAAATCAGGACGACTTTTGCAAAGAATATTCATATAAATATTTCAAGAAATAAAGAATCGCTTGAATGAAGCTCAAATCTCCCCGCTTCTATTCTGTCCAAAAACTGAATTTACTTTCTTGGAAAGTTATTCTTTAATACCCCGCCAGCTTGCTGCGGGGTCGCCGAATAGAAATTATGGGAGTCCAGAGGGAACGATGTTCCCTTTGGTCAAGGGCGGGGTCAATACCCCGACTGCGAAGCGAGGCGTGCGGAGCGTTAGCGACGCCGCCGAAAATTTATGCAAAATATGAAAAAATTGATTACTACCACTCTATTGATTGTGTGCTGTGCGCTGCTGACTTTGGCGCAAACGCCGGATGGCAAAGAAAGCTTCAAAGGCTTTATTGTCGGACAAATTACCGAACGCAGTAGCGGGCAGCCGATTGCGGGAGCGCGCATCAGCGTTGAAGGCAAAGCAGAAACAGTGAGCGACGCGGAAGGGAAATATCTTCTGGAAATCCAATCCGGTGTTTACGATGTTCGCATCATTGCCGACGGTTTCGCCTCAACAATCAAGAATCAAATCGGTGTCACGGGCGGGCGGAACACCGCTTTAGACGCGCAACTCGATATAACCGTCGGGGAAAATGTCGAGGTGAAAAGCGAAGTCTTCGCTGAAAACACGGAACAAAACGTTAGCAACACAACTTTGAATCGTGAAGAAATCCGCCAAACGCCCGGCACCGGCGGCGATTCTCTGCGCGTGATAAATTCGCAGCCTGCGGTGAGCGCGGTTTCGACGGAATTCGCCGATTTAATTGTTCGCGGCGGCACGCCCGAAGAGAATCTCACATTTATTGATAACATTCCCGTCGGCGATTTTACATATTTTACAGACCGTTACGACGGCGGGCGCGGCGGACGCGCTTCGATTCTCGCGCCGGATGTTTTTGATAATCTGGAATTTTCGGCAGGCGGTTTCGGCGTGCGCTACGGCGATAAATTGTCGTCCGCGCTCGATATTCACATTCGTGAAGCCAATCGTCAAAGAGTTCAAGGCGTAGTGTTTGCCGATTCGGGAGGAGCGGGAGGAAGTGTTGATGTTCCTTTGGGAAGGCGCGGCAGTTGGCTGTTTTCCGCGCGGCGCAGCTATATTGATGTCGCGCTGGATTTGGCGGGTTTAACCGACCGTGGAACAATCGGTCTTCCCAGAACTTTCGATTTTACCAACAAGATTATTTACGACCTCACGCCGCGCCACAAACTTTCTTTCACCGCGCTGAATCTCTTTGAGACTTTTAACCAAAGTCAGGAACAAACCCGAAACATTGACCGGCAATCCGACCGTCTTGAAATCCGGCGGACTTCGCGCCGTTTGATATTGGGTGCGACTTTAAGTTCGACATTCGGCACGAAAACTTTGGCGCAAACCACGCTCTGGGTCACGGGAGCGCACAATGACGGCACGTTTCGGCGGAATAACGTTTCGAGAACTCTGCAGCGCGTGCGTGATTTGCGCGATTCGCAAGTCGGCATCAAAGAAGAGTTGACTTCCGCACTTTCTCGAAAGCTGCAAATAGCCGTCGGCGGCGGTTTGATTTTCGATCAGGCAAATTATTTTACGTTTGAAAATACTGGATTCTTTTTCAGCCCGCTCGAAGAAGCGTTTAATGCCGCGCCGCGTCAGAACCGCCTTAAACTCGATACGAAAACTTCTGCCTACGGTTACGCGCAAATGACTTGGCGCATCAGCCCGCGTTTTTCCGTAACGCCCGGTATTCGCCTCGACCATTACGGTTTGACCGGCGAAACTTTGGCGAGTCCGCGCATCGGCGCAAGGTTCGGTGTCAATTCAAAAATCGCTTTGACCTTTGCGGCGGGCGTTTATCGTCAACCGCCGGGTCTTTACGTTCTCTCGCTCACGCCGAACAATCGAAACTTAAAATCGCAAACCGCGACGCACGTTATCGGTGGCGTTGAATGGCTCGCGCAGGAAAATTTGCGCGTCCGTTTCGAGGCTTACCAGAAAAATTACGACAATTTAATTGTTCAACCTTTACGCCCGACTCAAAATTTTGCTTTAGATGGAAACTATTCCAATACCGGGAGCGGCACGACCAGAGGTTTCGAGCTTTCGGTGCAAAAGGCTTTGACGGGTTTCTTATCCGGTCAGGCTTCATATTCTTATGTTCAGTCGCGCCGAAGATTTGAGGAAAACGGTTTCGAGTTTCCGTCCGGTTTAGAACGCCCGCACCAGCTTACTTTAATCGGCATCACCAGATTTTACGGTTTCAGCGTAGCGGCGAAATACCGCCTTGCCAGCGGCTTGCCTTACACGCAGCGCACGCCCGTTGCGATTCCTAATTTCAACGGACTTTCCCTGCAACGCATTGCGCGAAACGAAGACATCAACGCGCTGCGCCTGCCGAATTTTGCGAGTCTCGACTTGCGCGTCGAAAAACGCTTCGGCTTCAAACGTCTTTCAGTTGCGCCTTACGTTGACATTTTCAACCTAACGAATCACGACAGCGTGGTCGAACCGAACTACGAATTCTTCCGGCGAACACCACAATTTTTGAGTGAATCCGAACGCTTTCCGATTTTCGGTTTGCGGATAGAGTTTTAGGAGGCTGTTTTGACTTATATGAGAGATGGACTGATTTATAAAGATAGACATTCTAATGGGTGTTTTGCGGCGTTATTTTTGCGGACGGCACCGTTCAATGAAGAAGACCGTTGCGACTTCATGTATGACCATTGCCGTCGGTGACTTTTCGGAACTCGGAAGGAGTTGTCTTGACGTGCTTTTTGAACGCGGTGTTGAAGGCCGATTTTGAGTTGAAGCCGACCTCTTCGGAAACGGCGAGAATCGAGTAGTGTTTCTTGGCGGGATCATGCAGCATCCGTTTGGCTTCTTCTATCCGGTAGGAGTTGATAAAGTCAAAGAAGTTTTGATTCAGTTGTTCGTTGATCGTCTGCGAAAGATGGTGCGGGGTGATGGAGAGCGTCTTCGATAGTTTTTGGAGCGTGATGTCGCCGTCCAGATATGGTTTCTCCGTGTTCATCAAATCGAGAAGCCTTTGAAGATAAGTGTCGGATCGCTCAAGCGTGAGAGTTGATTTTTCATACCTTCGCGGAGGAGTGGGTAACTCATCCATTCCCGTCAGCGCTTCCGGTTTTCTCAGCCCGATGTAACCCATCGCATACACGAACACCGAAAGACTGGCAGGAACGAGCAAGTCTACTGTCTGAGTATTATAGGCAGGATAGAGCGTCGTAAGTAGGAATTTGAGAGACCCCATAACCCAAACAGCTGTGAGAGTCGCCAACAAAAATCGAACCTGGAAAAGGACGGACTTATCAGCCGGTGAGGTCTGACGCTTGAGTCTTTGCGAATACGCCGCGAGCATCAAGGCGATCAGAGACAGGTAAATAATGACCTGAACGATGAGCGCCGTAGACCTGATGTAAGACCATCGCCGCCAAAAGTAAGAGTACGATCCGATAGAAATAAATTTGGCTTCACCGCTTTGGAGATAAAAGGGCGCCAAAAAAAGAAAACACAGGCCGAACGGAATGAAGTGTAAAAGGTCTTTCTTTCCAGATTCCGATCTTCCTGTGATGAGCGTTCTAACATAGAGAAAAAGCAAAGGCGCGCCGAGATATTGGAGGGGGTCTTGAATCTTGAGCATGTGCGGGTATAGAAAAATCAACGGCTCTGAAGCCAGAGTCGCTCCGCCAACGCTGATCGCAAGCACGATTACGAACGCGGCAAGGAATCTGTTAGCGATTCTATTGCCGCGTTTGACACTGAGCAGCGCCGCAGCCAGCAGAAGAGCCTGCGCGATTCCCAAAAGATTCAGGGCAGCCAATAGCTTGGCAGAAGTTTCCATCCGGGATTAAGAAAACACTCCTGAGTAACGGAATTCATTGTAGCGATGCTCTCCTAGCCCCGCACTTTCCACTAATTTAACATACAAGCAAACTCTCTCTTGCAATCCATTGAACTACTCCATCAAATATGACTTTGCACCAAATCTGCGGAAGACCCTGTTTTCAGTGTAAGATTCAGACTAACGGGTGCGGTATGTTTAACTCTTTCTAAATTGCGGAGAAGACATTAGTGCGGTTTCCATTCAAACTTCCGACTGAAAAAGAATTTGACGCGGCAGGCTTTGGCGTCAACGCGGTAGATCATCTGATGGTCGTGCCGGAGTATCCTGACCCTGATACGAAGACGCGGCTGGTTGAGTACAGGCAAGGAGCGGGCGGGCAAACGGCATCGGCCATCGTCGCGTTGCAGCGTCTGGGAATGCGAACCGCTTACGCCGGGCGCTTCGGCACGGACACGGAAGGCCATTTCGGTTTGCAGTCGTTGAAGGACGAAGGCGTTGACGTTGAGTTTGCGGAAGTCATCGAAGGCGCACGCACTCAAGTCGGGTATATCATTATCGAAGCGGAAAAAGGCGAGCGCACTGTTCTCTGGAGCCGCGACGAGCGCCTTGCTTACGCGACCCATGATGCGCCCGTCGAATTGGCCGGAAGAGCGCGCGTGCTTCATATAGATTCGCACGACCCCTTGGCCTGCGCGCGTATGGCGAGAGCAGCGCGAGCGGCGGGCACAATCGTTTCCGCCGATATTGATAACGTCTATGAAGGATTGCCGGAGCTTTTGCCATTGATTGACGTACTCATCTCATCGAAAGAGTTCCCGCGTCTCTTGACGGGCATCGAAGGCGACCGCGCGGCACTCACGGAGATTAAAGCGCGCTATGGCTGTGCGCTCGTCGGGCTGACGAAGGGTGGGCGCGGCGCAACTGTTCTCTGCGAAGGAGAATTTTTGGAAACGCCTGCTTTCCAAGTGCCCGGCGGATGCGTTGATACAACGGGCGCAGGTGATGCTTTTCACGCGGGTTTTCTTTACGGCTTATTGCAAGGTGAAGAAATTGAGATGAGCCTCAAGATAGGATGCGCTGTCGCGGCGCTCGGCTGTAGAGCTTTAGGCGCACGCCCCGGGTTGCCGACGCGCGAGGAGTTGAACGACTTCCTGAAAAAATAAAATCGCTTCGGCGTGTTCTTCATCAATTAACGTCAATCCAATTCAATGTACGCTCAATGGCCTTTTGCCAGCCGACGTAGCCTGCTTCTCTCTGATCCATACTCCAACGCGGTTCCCATTGCTTGTCCGCCTGCCAGTTGCGGCGCGTCTCTTCTATATCGCTCCAATAGCCGACAGCTAATCCGGCGGCATAAGCTGCGCCGAGGGCGGTGGTTTCGGCGACGACGGGACGCACGACGGGCACGCCTAAGATGTCTGCTTGAAGTTGCATCAACGTGTCGTTGACGGTCGCGCCGCCATCTACTTTCAAGACCTCCAGACGCACGCCCGAATCTTTCGTCATCGCGTCGAGCACATCGCGCGTTTGATAGCAGATGGCTTCGAGTGTGGCGCGCGCGAGATGCCCTTTGTCGTTGAAGCGCGAGAGTCCGACGATGCAGCCGCGTGCGTCGGCGCGCCAGTAGGGAGCGTAGAGTCCTGAAAAGGCGGGCACGAAATAAACGCCGCCGTTATCCGGGACGGAGTTGGCGAGTGCTTCGATGTCGCCCGCCTGCTTGATGATGCCAAGTTGATCGCGTAGCCACTGGACGGCGGAACCCGTCACGGCGACTGAACCTTCAAGCGCATAAACGGGACGCGCGTCGCCGAGCTTGTAGCACATGGTTGTTAGCAATCCAGCGTGCGAGGGCACGATTTCAGCGCCCGTATTGAGCAGCATAAAGTTGCCCGTGCCATAAGTATTCTTAGCTTCGCCGGGCGTGAAGCAAACTTGCCCGACAGTCGCGGCCTGCTGGTCGCCCAAGTCTGCACACAAAGGAATTTCACCTTTGAATGCTCCGTCATGTTTCGTCACGCCGTAAAAGTTTGCATCCGAAGAAGGACGAACGGCGGGTAGCATACGTCGCGGAATGTTAAAGAGCGCGAGCAGTTCGTCATCCCAGTCAAGCGTTTCGAGATTGAATAACATCGTGCGGCTTGCATTGGTGACATCGGTGATGTGCGCGCCGCCCTTCGCGCCGCCGGTTAAGTTCCAGATAAGCCATGTGTCTATGTTGCCGAAGACGGCTTCGCCTCGCTCGGCGGCGGCGCGTGCGCCTTCGACGTTCTCTAAAATCCACTGAATCTTGCCGCCGGAAAAATAGGTCGCGGGTGGCAACCCTGCCTTGCGTCGAATCGTCGCGCCCGCGCCGTCTTGTTCCAGCCTGTGCATCATGCGATCAGTGCGCGTGTCCTGCCAGACGATGGCATTGTAAAGCGGTTCGCCCGTTTTCGGATTCCAGACGACGGTGGTTTCGCGCTGGTTGGTGATGCCGACGGCGGCGAGGTCTTTCGCCGTCAGGCTGGCACGGGAGAGAGCGCCTTCGATTGTCTCGCACGTGCGCCGGTAAATCTCTACCGGATCGTGTTCCACCCAGCCTGCCTGCGGCAAAATTTGCGTGTGCTCAAGTTGGTGACGCGCGACTTCGCGCCCCGCGTGGTCAAAAACCATGAAGCGCGTGCTCGTCGTTCCCTGATCAATTGCGCCGACGTATCGAGTCATGTTTCGCTGCTCCTTTCCGTGTCAGAATCCGATGATGGTGAACAGCCCTGCGCCGATGACGCCGCCGATGATGGGCGCGATGACAGGAATCCAGAAGTAGCCCCAGTCGCCTGTTCCTTTATTCGCAATCGGCAGTATGGCGTAGGCTAGACGCGGGCCTAAATCGCGCGCCGGATTGATCGCATAACCGGTTGGGCCGCCGAGTGAAAGACCGATGCCCCAGACGAGAAAGCCAACCAGAATCGGTTGGATGCCTTGACTGAAAACGGCGGATAGATTGATGCCGTCAGGTGTTGTCAACTTCTGCGCGTTAGCGGCAATCGCCAGGATGCCGAAAAGCAAGATCGCCGTACCGATGACTTCGGAAATGATGTTATGAACAGGGCGTCGAATCGCTGGTGCGGTACAAAAAACGGCGAGCTTGAGGCCTTCGTCTTCCGTCTCCGCCCAGTGTGGCAGATAGGCGAGCCAGACGATGACCGCGCCGAGAAATGCGCCGATAATTTGCGCGAGTATGTAACCCGGAACTTGCGCCCAAGGAAACGAACCAATAGCCGCGAGCGCGATGGTGACCGCCGGGTTAAGGTGCGCGCCGCTCACGCGGCCGACGCAAAAGATAGCGATGATAACCGCCATCGCCCAGCCCGTCGTTATTACCATCCAACCGCCGTTCTGTCCCTTTGATTTATTCAACAGCACGTTGGCGACGACGCCATCACCGAGAATGAGTAGAATCATCGTGCCGATGACTTCCGCTAGATAGACATTCATTTATGCAACCCTCTCAATCCAAACTCGGCGTGTGAAAGCATGTGGGAAAGAGCACTTATTCTGCGAGATTAAAGATTCCATATCGGCGCACTACAGAGAATGCCGTGTGCCGCGCCTCGATTCGAAATATGCCTACTGGACGCACGCATTCTTGGACATTATCGAACCGCCGATTTTGTCATTGAATACAATGAAACGAGAAGCGTGGGCACAGTAATCCTGTCCATACAATAAGTCAAGAAGTTTTTTCTAGCCCGATTCGTTTGCAAATTCCTCACAAATTGCTTCTCGTTACTACTTCTATACTTATTTAACAAAGATTTATCTTGACACTCGATTTGAGTCCTGCTATTAACTCACTTGTCTAGACAAGAATGCTGTAATCGTTTGCCCATCGAAAGTTTTCCTCTTATGCCCGGCTCTCAGGAAAATATATCCAGACTCGCGCGGCTACGCGAAGAGGAATTCGACATTGTCGTGATCGGCGGCGGCATCATCGGCGCGGGGCTGGCGCGTGATGCGGCGCTGCGCGGTTTGCGTGTTGCGCTTTTTGAGAAACGGGATTTCGGGAGCGGCACGACCGCCGGTTCGACGCGCTTGATTCACGGCGGCTTGCGATATTTGGAGATGCTCGACTTTCGCCTTGTGCGGATGGATTTGCGTGAGCGCGAAACGCTGCTGAAGATTGCTCCGCATCTCGTTCGCCCGCTCGAATTTATTATGCCGTTTTATCGCCGCAGCATCTTTCATCGCGCCAAGATGCGCATCGGCATGAGGCTCTACGATCTGTTGAGCTACGACAAGAGCCTGCCGCACCACCGCTTTCTCTCCGCTTCCGAACTCAAAGAGCTTGAGCCGAATTTGCGCCAAGAGGGTTTGCAGGGCGCGGCGGTTTATTTCGATGCGCAAGCTAATTCGCCTGAACGTCTCTGTCTCGAAAATATTATTGACGCGCACGAACATGGCGCGCAGACCTTCAATTATACGGAAGTCACGGGCGCGGCGCTTGAAGGCGGCAACATCAAAAGCGTGCGCGTGCGCGATTTATTCAGCGACGACAAAACGGAATTCACCATCAAGAGTCGGATCGTCATCAACGCTTCCGGCGCATGGTTTGACCGCGTTGCCGGAACGCTCACGGCACACCCTCCCGAACAAATCCGCACGACAAAGGGCGTGCATATCACTTGTCCGCCCGTCACGAAACGCGCCATCGTCGTTTTCTCTTCCGTTGATGAACGTTTGATGTTCGTTATCCCCTGGCTCGGCTATAGCTGGCTCGGCACAACCGACACGGATTTCACGGGCGATCCGGCAACAGTTCAGACAAACGCCGAAGATGTTGACTATATGCTGCGTTCCGTCACGCCGTATTTCCCGGCGCTCGATACGAAGCAGATTTATTTTAGCAACGCTGGCGTGCGCGCGCTTGTCAAGGAAGAAGGCTCGGAGTCATCCGTTTCGCGTATGCACCGCATCGCGGACGGAGCGGGGTCGGGCGCGAGCAATTTGATTTCTGTGCTTGGCGGAAAGATCACAGGCTATCGCGCCATCGCGGAAGAAGCAGTTGACGCAGCCTGCGCGAAACTTAAAGTCAACGCATCTTGTCAAACGGCAGTAAGGCCGCTGCCCGGCGCACGCGGAGAACGCGCTGTAACAGATGCGATAGATGCAACAGATATAAAGAATGCGCCGTCCGCCGGATTGACGGAAGACACTGTCGCGCATTTATTCCATCTCTACGGCAACCGCGCGGGCGAGGTTATCGCGCTCGCGGCTGAATCCGAATGTTTGCGTGAGCCTCTGTCGCCGCACGCGCCTGACATCGCGGCGCAAGTCGTCTTCGCGGTGCGGACGGAGCAATGCGCGCGGCTCGTTGATTTTCTATTGCGGCGCACGCTGCTCGGCTTCAGTCTAGATCAAGGACAAAGTGCCGCGCCACGCGTCGCTTCACTGCTCGCGCGAGAACTCGGTTGGTTGCCTGCGCGCACGGCGATTGAGATGCGTGAATATCAAAATCACATTGCCGTTACCCAAGCGTTTCGCAACGGCGTAGCGGCGACTAAACAAAACGCTGCGAACGAGCAACGTGCGATTGTTGAGCGCGTGAGTCCGTTGGTGGCGTAGTTAAGTTACTGCCGTTGCAAAGCATTTCACGCGAGCCGCTTCGCTATGAGTTTACGCCCACATAAATTAAGAAACTTTAGAGGAGATTCTTATGAACAGCGACATCCGTTTATCGAAAGCATTGTTTGGTCTTTCAATCACACTTTTCATCGTTTGTTTATTTAGTTATACGGCCTTCGCCCAATTTGAAACTGCCACCGTTCTCGGCTCGGTGCGCGACGCAAATGAAGCGGCGGTGCAGAATGCGGCTGTGACTTTGAAAAACATCGGCACCGACATTACGCAAACAGCGACGACCGACGAAAATGGTGATTACCAATTCGTCAACGTCAAAATCGGCAATTATCAAGTGCTGGTGCAAGCCAGCGGATTTAACCGCACGGTCGCCGATAACGTTAATGTCACCATCAATGCTCGTCAGCGCGTTGATGTGACTTTGCAAGTGGCGACGGCGAACGAAACCGTCGTTGTCACGGACGCGGCAACTCCTTTGCAAACCGATTCGAGCGAAGTCGGGCAGGTCGTCCAGCGCAAACAGATTATTGCTTTGCCGCTTAATGGCCGCTCTTACGCAAATCTGGCTTTGCTGGCGCCCGGAGTGCGCGAATCGAGCACGAACAGCAGCATCGGCGGCGGCGGGCGCGAAGCGGCGTTTAACGTCAACGGTCTGCGGGCGACTTTCAATAACTTTTTGCTCGACGGCATTGACAACAACGCTTATGGCACGAGCAATCAAAGTTTTTCGAGCCAAGTTGTTCAAGTTTCGCCCGACGCGATTGCCGAATTCAAAGTGCAAACGAATACTTACAGCGCGGAGTTCGGACGCTCCGGCGGCGCGGTCATCAACGCTTCGTATCGCACCGGAACAAACGACTTTCATGGCGCGGCGTGGGAATTTAACCGCAATACGATTCTAAACGCCGTCGGATTTTTTAAACCGCTCGGCGGCACGAAACCGCCGCTTAATCGCAACCAATTCGGCTTTACCTTCGGCGGCCCGATTATTAAAAACCGCACGTTTTTCTTCGGCGATTACGAAGGTTTCCGGCAGATTCAGAGAAATTTGGTTTACACCAACATTCCGACGCTCGCGCAAAGACAGGGAATTCTCAGCGTGGCGGTTCGCAATCCGCTGACCGGAGTAACCTACGCGGCGGGAACGCCGATTCCTTTAACCACCTTTGCACAGAAAGTTTTGAACGAACTGCCCGCGCCGAACTTGACCGGCGTGGCGGGCAATAACTATCAGGAATTAGTTTTGAACCGCAATTTTAACAATAAATACAATGTGCGCATTGACCATAATTTCAACAACCACTTCAGCATGTTCGGACGCTGGAGTTACCGCAAGTCGAACGCTTTTGAAGCCCCGAATATTCCGGGACCTTCGGGCAGTAATCAAAACGGTTTCGTGGATACTCTCAATAAACAATTCGTCGCCGGTTCAACTTATGCTTTTGAAAATGCGTCTGTGTTGGATGTTCGTTTTTCGCGTTCGATAATTGACGCCGGAAAAAGACCGCCGCTCATCGGCGGACAAAGCCCGTTTGAGCTTTACGGCATCACCGGACTTCCGAACGATCCGGAAATCAACGGCGGTTTGACGACGCAAACTATCAGTGGACTTTCGCAACTCGGACGACAAGCGACCAATCCGCAATTTCAAAATCCGACGAACAACGACATCCGCGCCAGTTACGCTATCGCGCTTGGTCGGCATAGTTTGAAAACGGGTTATGAATATCTCGCGGTCAACACGGCTGTTCAAGACACGAATCCGCTTTTAGGACTCGATACATACAGCGGGCAATTCAGTCGTCCCGTCGGCGCGGCGACCAATAATGCGTATAACCTCGCAGACTTTTTCTTCGGTTTGCGAAGTCAATACGAACTGGCGAATTTGACGATTGCCCAAATTCGCCAGCGTTTTCATTTCGCGTACATTCAAGATGATTTTAAGGTCAGTCAAAAACTGACGCTCAATCTCGGACTTCGTTACGAATTCGGCACGCCGTACTACGAAAAGAATAATCGTTTGTCGAACTACGACCCCGTGACCAACTCGATTCTGCTGGCAAAAAATGGTTCGCTTTACGACCGCGCGCTGGTTGACCCGGATTACAATAATTTCGGGCCACGGCTCGGTTTCGCTTACAACATTTTAAATAAAACGGTGATTCGCGGCGGTTACGGATTAGGTTACAACTATCTGAACAGGCTCGGCAGCGCGGACGTTTTGGGAACGAACTTTCCGATTATCACCCGCGCCGCCGTCGCGCAAAATGCGCCCGACCCGACGCTCAATCCGCTTTGTGTCGGAAACACTTTTGCCGCTAATTGCTTCCGCACAACTCAGCAAGGTTATCCAACCAGCAGTCTGCCGAACAACGTCACGCTTTACATTCCGCGTGATAACAAAACGGCGAGCGTTCAAAACTACCAGCTTTCGATTCAGCGCGAACTCTTTTCACATATGGTTCTCGACGTCGCGTATGTCGGCAACCGCGCGAAAAATCTGGTTATTCTCGCCGATTCCAATCAAGCGCGGCCATTGACCGCCGCCGAGGTTCTGTTGCCTGCCGCGCAAAGACCTTCGCTGCAAGCGCGTCGTCCGATTCAGGGCTTTGGAACGATTTCCGGGGTTCTGCCTAGGGGTTTTTCCAATTACAACGCTCTGCAAGTCAAACTCGAACGCCCTTTTAGTCGAGGACTTTATTTTTTGAATTCGTTCACCTTCTCGAAAACTCTCGATAATGCTTCGCAGGTTTTGGAGGAGCCGAACGGAAACACCGGAACGCCGCAGAATGTTTATGACATCGCTTCCAATAAAGGAATCGGAGCATACGACCAGCCTTTTAACAACACGACGAGTTTCGTACTTGAAGTTCCTTTCGGGCACGGGCATAGGCTCGGCGGCGATTTGAATCCGGTTCTCGACACGATCCTCGGCGGCTGGAATTTAAGCGGCGTAAACACAATGACGAGCGGGCAGCCGATCACCTTTCGCTACGGACCGTCGCCCGTCACGAATAACTTGCCGACATTTTTAGGCGGCGTGGCGCTTCGTCCGAATCTTGTCTGCGACCCGACCAATCGTGATAGCCGTCCGAACCCGATTACCGGTTATTTCATCAGGACTTGTTTGACGACTCCGACTTTAGACCAGCCGTTCGGCAACGCCGGACGCAACATCGCCAGAAGCAACAGCTTTTTCCAATTCGATTTAGGCGTGCATAAGCGTTTCCACTTGCCGATGAGCGAAGATACGCGCCTTGAGTTTCGCGCCGAGTTCTTTAATCTGTTCAACCACACGAATTTTCAAGCGGCGAATTCAGACATCAACAGTTCCGCTTTCGGAAACATCAACAGCACGTTTCCGGCGCGGCAAATTCAGCTCGCCTTGAAATTCCTGTTCTAAATTTGTTGGAACGGCGAAAGCGAAGACGAGAAATTATTCTGTCTTCGCTTTCGCCCTCTTTCCCTTTCTCGTTTGATAAGGATCGAACGGAATTGCGGCAACACGCACTTGTTTCGCTCCCAACCTTTTGGCATAGTAGCGTCCATGCAAGATTTTGCGGCGGCACGCATTTACCGGGAACTTCCCGTTTATGTACAAATCACCGAAGCCCTTCGCCATGACATCATCAAAGGCGAGCTTCCACCGCACTCCAGACTTCCTTCGGAAATAGAGTTGATGAAAAAGTTTGGCGTCGCGCGGGCAACGATTCGCCGCGCGCTCGCCAAGCTGCAAGATGAAGGCTTAACGTATTCGCGCCGCGCCGTCGGCAGTTTTGTGGCCGAGCCGAAAGTAGATCAAGACCTCGACCAGCTTTTCAGCTTCACCGAATTCATGGCCTATCGCGGCATGAAACCCGGTTCTCACTTGCTCGACGCGGAAATCCAACAAGTCACGGATGTCAATTCGCCGATTCTCAACGCGCTTCATTTAACGATGGGCGAGAACGTCATCTTCATACGCCGCCTGCGCACAAGCAACGGGCAGCCGATGGTTATCGCCACGACCTATCTGCCGGAGCGCCTCTTTCCCGATTTTCTCAAACGAGACATCGAACACAAATCCGTGTACGAGATCATGGACGAAAGTTATCAGCTCAAACCAGACGATGCGTCGCAAGATTTTGAAGCGGTGTTGCTTGACGAAGATGATGCGCAACTACTGACCGTCGCATCGCCCGCGACGGCGCTGCTTATCACGCGCACAGGTTATGCGAAAGGTGTGCCCGTCGAATACGCGCTCGATTATTATCGCGGCGACCGCACCAAGTTTCGCGCGCGGCTCGGCGCAATCAATCAAACACCGCTCATTGAAGCTAATCGGATCAGGACGTTGGGCGCGCGCTAAGTGAGGCGTTCATTTTTCCGCGAGCGAAATCAAACTTTCCATCTCTCTTTAACTGTTTATCTGTGCGCGCGGAAACATATCAGGGTTGTCTGTGAAGAGCGCGTCAACGCCCAAATCATATAGATAGTGGTTCATCTCTTCGCGCACGGTTTTGAAGTTTCCCGTATTGCGTGAGCGAAAAGTGTAGGGCGTGACGGTCAGATTGTGTGCATGAGCCTGCGCGACCAACTCTTTGGTGAGCAGAGCTTTCGCCGGAGCGACACCGGCGGCGAACTGTTTCGCTTCGGCAAGTCCCGCTTCAGTGAGCCAGCGCGCGGGGGCTTCTTCACCGACGAGCAAGACCAACGGCAGTTTCGTGTTAAGCGTGCTGGATAATTTTTTCAGACTTTCAGGACTGAAAGATTGAATGATGACGGGCGTGTGCCGTGCGGCGCGTGGATTATCGAGACGATTTTTCTTGAGCACGTCGAGCACCAGCCGTTCCATGTCAAAGCCGCGCTGCCCGTAAACTTCAGGGGCTTTGGTTTCGGGATAGAGTCCGGCTTTGCCGCGCACGAGATCAATCGCTTCCTGAAACGTCGGGACGCGCGTGCCTTTGAATTTCACGTCGAACCACGCACCGGCGTCGAGTTGCTTTATCTCCCGTAAAGTAAAATCCGAGACGTTCCAGCGAGGTGTCGGAGTGCCCGCCACAAGCTCTTCACGAAAGCGCGTGGGAAAAATCTCTTTGACATTCGTCGTGCGTTCGAGCGTGAGGTCGTGCAGGCAGACGAGCACGCCGTCGCGCGTAATCTGTAAATCCTGCTCGACAAAATCCGCGCCCTGCTTCATCGCCAGAGTGTAAGATTCAAACGTGTGTTCCGGCGCGTAAGCGGATGCGCCGCGATGCGCGACGAGGCTTTTCTGCGCAGCCGGCGAAATTTTAGATTTCGCTTTACGTTGCGCGTGTGCGGGCGACAAGGTTTCAGCCGCGATGATTCCGATGCCTGAGCCGAAAAGTTTTAAGAAACCTCTGCGGGCAAGTGTCATAAGCCGTTGCACCCTCCTTCATGCTTAGCGCATTACTTGTTTTCAATACATCGCCACGACGCAGGCGTTCCGCGACGGCGAAGTACACGCTTAATGCCCGGCGTTCTTCCCGACTCCCCAACTTTTATTCGGTTGTGCGCCCATCACAAAGACGAGGGTTGAGCCGCTGGCAATGTCCGCGTGAGTGATAAACGGTTTATTTAACGGCTTCCCGTTGAGTGTTGCAGACTGAATATACTTGTTCCCCGTCGATTGATTCTTTGCGATGACCGTGAACGTCCCTTTCTTGTATGGCTTATCCAGCATGATTGTGGCCTTTTCAAAAAGTGGGCTGCCGATGGCGTAAACCGTACTGCCCGGCGTCACGGGATAAAAACCCATCGCGCTGAAAATATACCACGCGGACATTTGCCCGCAGTCGTCGTTGCCGCTTAAACCGTCGGGGGCGTTGTGATACTTCGAGGCCATCGTCGCTCTGACCTGCTCCTGAGTTTTCCATGGCTGATTGCAGTAGTTGTACAGGTAGGTGTAATGATGACCCGGTTCGTTATCGTGACGATAATGGTCGCCTGCGAAATTCTCATCTAACTTGGCGGCGAATTTCTGCTCGCCGCCCGTTAAAGCGATCATGCCGGGAATGTCCTGCATCTCGCAGAACAGATATGTCCATGGACTGCCTTCCGTGAATCCCGGCTTTCTATCTTCGCGCGAAGCCCAGCTAACTTCGTCCCACGTCCCGTCCGCCTTTTTCGGTCGCATGAAGCCAGATGCCGGATCGTACAGATTCTGATAGTTCCGGCTTCTTTCCATAAACATTTCAAAGTCGTCCTTTTTACCAACAGCTTGCGCGAGTTGTGCGACGCAGAAATCATCGTAGGCAAATTCAAGCGTGCGGGAAACTGATTCGTCCGTTTTGTCTTGCGGAACATAGCCGAGAGACTTGTACCAAGTTAAGCCGCCTCTGCCTTCAAAGGCCGTCCATGGCGCGCGATCAAGCCACCTATTCGTAGCGTCTCCATCGGGCGGCGTCATGGCATCTTTGTAGGTGGCCGCGTAAGCCTTCTTGAGATCGAAGCCTCTGATTCCTTTGACATACGCATCGGCGATGACGCTGTCGGCGTGTGTGCCGATCATGATATTGCTATACGTCGGATTCGGCCATTTCGGCATCCAGCCGCCCTCGTCATACATTTGCAGTAGAGAGGTAATCATGTCCGGGACTTTGTCGGGTTGAGTCAATATCAGCAGCGGGTGTTCGGCTCTGAAAGTGTCCCAGAGCGAATAGTCGTTGTAAGAAACGCCGTTGTGTATTTTGTCATCGAATGCGCTGTAGTAGCGACCATACTCCGAGAAGATGCGCGGAAATAACAGTGTGTGATACATCGCCGTGTAGAAGTTAACGCGATCATCTTTTGTTCCGCCTTGAATCTTGATCTTGCCGATCTCCTGACTCCAGATACGTCGGCCTTCCGCTTTCACACGGTCAAAGTCCCAATCTGGAATCTCTCTTTTCAAGTTATCTCTGGCTTGCTCAATGCTAATAAACGACGTGCCGATCCTGACTCCGATTGCTTCGCCCTGTGTCGTGGGAAACGTCACGTAGCCGCCGATCCGATTGCCGCTTCGTCGAGTGCTGCCGGAGTGAATCACGTTGTCCTCCCATGTGCCGGAAGATGCGAAGGGTTTGCTGAACTGAATCACAAAGTAGCCTTTGAAGTTGGGCAGCGGCGGCCCTAACTCTGCGGACATGCGGTCAGCGTTGTAGCCTGTGATCTCCTGTTGCTTCGGATTGATCTCGACAAAGCCTTTGAACTGCTTGGAACGGCTGGCCGTCACAACGATGTGGGAAGTTTGCGATGCGGGAAACGTGAACTTCAAAAAACCTGCGCGGGTCGTCGCCGTCAACTCTGTCTTGAGCGGTCTGCCAGCATCATTCATCTGGACCGAATAGTAGTAAGGCGTTGATATTTCACCTTGATGACGGAAGGGCAATTTCCGCGCGGTCTTCAATTCTCCAACGGATGGCATCACGCTCACATAGCCGTAGTCGCCCATCCAGATCGCGGGTTGATGAGTGCCGAGAAAACCCTCTATCGTCGTGTCTTTGTAATTGTATGAGTAAACGCTTATTTTGTTCTCGCGCGTCATGGCCGTCCAGTGCGTCATGCCGAAGGGCGTCGTGACACCCGGAATCATCCCGCCGTAGTCATAAACACTAGCGCCTGTCGTGCCAATCATCGGATTGACATCATCAATCGGCGCTTGACCCAAAGCATTCAGTGCCCCACTTAGATTAAAAGTGAAACACATGACGATAAGTGTTGTGATGAAGGAAGCGGGTTTAGACTTAATGGCATTTGACATGACTATGTTCAACCGATTCGGCAAGATAAGAGTCGATGGTCTGACGAAACTGACGGACTGCCATTAAATCGTACTATCTATTTTTTGTCGAGCAATTTGTGCCGCGCCCTTCAGCCTAACCCATTCATTTCCGGTGAAGCCACTGTATAATAAGTCGTGGACGATTTCCTTGAAAATGGCAAAGGAGCGTTGGCAATGAACGAACAAATATCAAACGCAATTGTGGTGTTGATGACTGCTGGAAGCCGCGAAGAGGCGGCGCGGCTGGCGGAGATGCTGGTTGGTTCGCGCCTCGCTGCGTGTGTGCAGATCATGCCGGAGATGGAGTCTGTCTTTTTCTGGAAAGACAAAGTAGAACGCCAGCCGGAAACGCTGCTTATCATTAAAACCACCGAAGCTAATTTCGATGACTTGCAGCGTGAGGCTCGCGCGCTTCACACCTACGAGACGCCGGAGATTGTTGCTTTGCCCGTCACTGCTGCCTCTGCGCCGTACCTTGAATGGCTGACCGCAACTGTTAAAGCCTCGCCGCGCGTGTCTTCCGGTGATGTGCAAGTCGCCGCTGCGAATTCAAAGAGCGCGTGATTACAAGCTCGCGCCGAATTCTTCCAAATCAGTATTCGTTTGAAACGCTTCTATCTAGTTTGCGCAAGCTGTCTTGGCTTCTGACGACGATCTCCACCGCTTCGGCGGGCGAATCCGTGACGTGCAGAAGTTTTATATCATCTTCTGAAACTTTACCGTCGCGCAGCATCGTGTCTCTAATCCACTCCATCAAACCATTCCAGTAACTACTGCCGAAAAGAACGACGGGAAAGTTTCTGATCTTGCTCGTTTGAATCAAAGTTAATGATTCAAAAAGCTCGTCGAGCGTGCCGTAGCCGCCGGGAAAGATAATGAACGCCGTGCTGTATTTGACGAACATAGTCTTGCGCACAAAGAAATATTTGAAGGTGAGCGAGCGCGTCTGGTATGGATTCGGGCGCTGCTCAAAGGGAAGTTCGATATTGCAGCCGATGGAGAGACCGCCCGCTTCAAACGCGCCGCGATTGGCTGCTTCCATAATGCCGGGGCCGCCGCCTGTAATCACTGCAAATCCTGCGCGTGCTAAAAGCCCTGCCGTTTCCTGCGCTTCTTTGTATTGCGTGTGATCTGCGGGCGTGCGCGCCGAGCCGAAGATCGAAACGCCGCGCGTCACCGTCGCCAGATCATCAAAGCCTTCGACGAATTCGCCCATGATGCGAAAGACGCGCCAAGTGTCCGTGCGCGTGAACTCGTCCTGCTTTGGTGTTTCAAGTAATTGTTCATCCTGCGTGACGTGAGGAACGGGATGCGCTTCTTGTTCGTCGTTCGTTTTAGTATCCGCCATTTTCTATTCTTAAAATTCTTTCTTAGATCGCCATGATGTTATAGCCGCAGTCCACGTGAATCACTTCGCCTGTGATGCCGGAAGCAAGCCCGCTGCATAGAAAAAGCGCTGTGTTGCCGACTTCGCGCGCTTCGACGTTGCGGCCAAGCGGCGCGCGTTCGGCATGTGTCTTGAGCATCAAACTCAAATTGCGCACGCCGCGCGCAGACAGTGTGTTGATCGGCCCGGCGCTGATCGCGTTAACACGTATGTTGCGCTTGCCCAGATCGGCGGCCAAGTAGCGCGTGCTCGCTTCAAGCGCGGCCTTCGCGACGCCCATCACATTGTAATTCGGCGCAACTTTTTCCGCGCCATAATAACTCATCGTCACGATGCTGCCGCCGTCTGTCATTAAAGGCGTTGCCGCGCGCGCTAACGATGCGAGCGAATACGCAGAGACTTCCAGCGCAAGTAGAAATCCGTCGCGCGAAGTGTCCAAATACTCGCCTTCCAATTCTTCTTTCGGCGCATAGGCGATGCTATGAATGAGAAAATCCAAGCGCCCGAATTCTTCGCCGACGCGCGCGAAAGTCGCTGCGACTTCGTCCGCTTTCGTCACGTCGCACGGCAAGACGATTGATCCCGCCATGTCTTTCGTCAATTCTTCAACGTTCTCTTTAAGGCGCTCGCCCTGATACGTGAAAGCCAGCCGCCCGCCCGCCCCGTTCAAAGCCTGTGCCGTTGCCCAAGCGATTGAACGTTTGTTAGCGACGCCAAAGATAATGCCGTTTTTATTCTGCAACATGGAAACTGTTCCTTCGTTTAAGTGACGCGAAACAAGAATATCTTTACTACCGCATGTGCCGCTCTTTTATGCTGCTGCGCTCTGCTCTTGCCCGTTCATCAGGCGTTTGTATTCGCCGCTCTCAACCCACTTGAGAATTTCCGAGACGCGCCATACGGGAAAAGGATGCGACATGCCGGACGAGATAATGTCAGCCCAGAAGCGGTCAAGCGCTTTCTCATCGTAATTCTTTTGAAAGTCGCGCGCCTGCGCGAGAAATTGTTCGTAGTCAACTTTCGAGGCGAACGTGCCGCCGCATAGTTTCATCATCGTGCGCCCGATCACGTCTGCATCCTGCGTGACAAGCAGTGCTGCGCGATCACAGGAAAGCTCCGCGCGTCTCGCCCAAGCGAGCAGAGCAGCGCGCATTGAACCCGACACGAGTTGCGCGACGATGGCGGCGATGGGCGCGGCGGCGAGCGCGGCGGTCGTAATCGCTTCGATCAAGCGCGCCGCCGTTAGATACAGCACATGCTCGGCGTGTATGTGACCAACTTCGTGCGCGACGACAGCCAGCACTTCTTCATCCGTGAGGCGTTCGATCAAAGATGAATGAAGCACGATGACGGGGCGTTCGACGCCGCCCGTGAAAGCGTTGACAATCGGATTCTGCTGTACGAAGAGTTCGGGCATATCAACGCCGAGCGTCGTGCACGCGACTTGAAGTTTGGCGTGAAGGTCAGGGCATTGCTGCGGCGTGACTTTGACGGCGCTCGCGGTGAAGATCACACGGATCGCGGATTCGCCCGTGACGGCTAAAAGTTTTTTGAGAGCGGAATCAATGCCGGGAATTGTGCGCAGCGCGGCAAGCGCGCGGCTGTCCGCCGGATGCACATACTCGTGCTTGTCTAATTCCGCGAACTTTTTGTGCGGCTTGTCGGAGAGCGGCAGGCGGCAGCGCCCGCATTTGGCCGTGCCGTCGTTCGCGGCGCGAGTTTGATTGCGTTGGCCGCAGTAGCGACAGCGTATCGAGTCGCTGTTATCGGAGATGGGTGTGGGTTCGTTGTCTGCCATGTTGATAGTTCCTTAAATCAAAAAAGTTCAAGAATAATCTTCCAAGCATTTGCGCCGAAAGATTTACTGGCCAAGTATAACAGGATTGCTTTGCCGATTCATTCGCGCGTTGAAGCGGTAAAATGAATTGAATCAATGCTTGAAATGGCGCACGCCCGTCAAGACCATCGCAAGGTTGTGTTCGTTTGCCGCTGCGATTACATCCGCGTCGCGCACGGAGCCGCCGGGTTGAATGATGGCGGTGATACCGTGCCGCGCCGCTTCGTCAACGCCGTCCCGAAAGGGAAAGAAAGCATCGGACGCGATGACGGAACTTGCGACGGGCAACTGCGCGCGCACCGCGCCGAGCTTGACGGAATCCACTCTCGACATCTGGCCTGCGCCGACGCCGACGGTTTGAGCATCGCGTGCGTAAATAATCGCGTTTGATTTCGTGTGCTTGCAAACCGCCCAAGCGAACAGCAAATCGCGCACTTCTTCATCGGACGGCGCGCGTTCGGTGACGACTGTGAGATCGTCGCGCGTCAGGCGTCGTGTGTCGCGTGTTTGCGCAAGCACTCCGCCGGAGATGGTTCTAAATTCCAAACTTTCGTCGCGGCTTAATCGTTTGGCGCGAAGCACACGCAAATTCTTTTTCGCGCGCAATGTTTCGAGCGCAACGTCTTCGTAATCCGGTGCAATGATGACTTCGGTGAAAATCTCCGTGATGGCGCGTGCCGCTGCTTCGTCAATCGTGTGATTGAAGGCAACGATGCCGCCGAAAGCGGAAACCGGATCGGTAGCAAGCGCGCGTCGGTAAGCTTCTTCTGCCGTCACGCCGGAAGCGACGCCCGCCGGATTCGTGTGCTTAATGATCGCACACACAGGCTCATCGAAATCGCAAACGAGTTGCCAAGCGGCGCCAGCATCAACGTAGTTGTTGAAGGACATCTCCTTGCCGCTAAGAATTTCGGCGTGGGCTATTCCACTTTTTTCTGTTCTATCGCGTGATGTAATAAAAGCTGTCGAATCTGTGTAGCCGATCATCTCCAGACGGCTTTCGTTTATGTTATAAAGCGCCGCGTGTTGATGCGGGTTCTCGCCGTAGCGCAAATCGAAAGCCTTCCTCAATCGCAAATGCAAAGACGGCCAGAGCGCGTTGGTCGGCGTTTCTTCGGCAATTGAATCTTCAAAATCCGCCTCATGCCTTTTCTCAAAATTCTCTTTATCGAATTTCGGAGCAAGGTAATTGAAAACATACGCATCGTATGTAAGTGTTCGCTGGAATGCTCGTGCGGCGAGGCGTCCGCGCGTTTGCAGCGAAAGCGCGCCTTCGTGACGCCTCATCTCTTCGAGAATTTCGCCGTAAACTTCGTTGTCAAGATAAGGCGAAACTACAACTGCGACATCCCTGAAATTCTTTGCGGCGGAACGAATCATGGCGGGGCCGCCGATGTCTATTTGTTCGATGGCTTCTTCGAGTGACACGCCTTTGCGTGCGATGGTCTGCTCGAACGGATAGAGATTGATGACAAGCATATCAATCATCTCGATGCCATGTTCGCGTGCCGCCGCCATGTGCGATTCGTCGTCGCGCAGGGCGAGCAACGCGCCGTGAATGCGCGGGTGCAGAGTTTTGACGCGTCCGTTCATCATTTCTGGAAAGCCGGTTACGTCGGAAACGTCGCGCACTTTGAGTTCAGCATCGCGCAGTGCCTGTGCGGTGCCTCCGGTGCTGATGAGTTCGACGCCCATGTGTGTGAGTTCGCGCGCAAAGTCAACGATGCCTGTTTTGTCGGAGACGCTTAAAAGCGCGCGGCGTATGGTGCGTAAGCCTTCTGTGTTTTGTTCTGCCATCTTAAATTCCAATTTGCGGTTGATTAAAACAAGAGCCTCAAATGTTCAATCTCAATTATTCAAAGTGTAACCCTCACGCAGCAGTTGCACGCGAAACTTGCGGCGATCACGCATGTTTAATTCGACTTCGATGCGATGAAAACCTTTGTCGCGCGTCGCTTCCGTAGCGTAATAGCCAAGCACATACTGGCTCGCTAAATCTTCTTCGATAGCGTGAAAGACGGGCGCGAGATCATACGTTGCGCGCGGGTTGAGCGCTGTTTCCACATTGCCCGCGCGAAAGTAGTTGCCGCCGGTTTGCGTGGCTAATTCGCGGAAGCCTTTGGATGGCGGACGCGGTGCAAGTGTTCCGTCGCGCGGTATGTAAAGCGGAAAATGAATCACATAAAACGAGACGCCGTGCCGCTGCGCTTCGTTGATGACTGCCGCAACATTTGTTGTGCTAGCTGTGTCGAGGCCGTCGCTCATCAGGATCACGATGCGGCGCGTCGCGGCATTCGTTGCACTCATGTCAAAAGCGCGAACGGCGGCAAGTGCGGCGTCGAAGATCGCTGTGTGACGGTTCGCAAGAGTCTGGAAATTGAAGGCGTCGCGCACGCTGTTCGTGTCGCTTGTGAAGGGAACGGCGAGTTCCGGCTTATCGTTGAAGCGCAGCACGGCGATGCTGGAATTTTTGCCGAAGCGAGAGAATAAGTTGATCGCCGCATCAGTTTGTTTGGCAGCGTAGTCGCGCGCGCTGCCCGATGCGTCGAGTGCGAAGAGCAGCGCGACGCGTGTTGTGCCCGCCGCGAAGTATTCGATTTTGACAGGGCGATTATTATCGCGCACTTGAAAGTCTGCTTGCGTGAGATTGCTGATTCGTCGTCTGTTTTTGTCTGTAATGGAAAAGGGCACGGCGATTAAATCCGTGCGAACGCGTATCACTTCTTCGTCAATCGGCGCGTTGGTTTGCGCGAAAGTCTCTCTCGGAGAAATGGACAGCAGCGATAGGATGGACAGGAAAGAAAAGAAGAGTAAAACGTGCGGCAGATGGCGTGGCGACAAACTGCTTCGGAAGTTGCTTTGATAAATGCTTCGAGCGGGCGTTGCGTAAAGAGTCATCGTGCCGCAAAGGGCTAGTTGAAAGTTAAAACAGAAAGCGCCCGAAAAGCAGTAAGCTGAGAATCAAAGCGATGGTGATGACGATGATCTTGACAAGGCTCATAACCGAACTCCCGAAACAGAAATTGTCCGTGACGCTGAAAAGACGGGCAAGCGAAACGTTATTCTAAGGGCGCGCGGCGCGGGCTGTCAACGCAAATGCTTCATCCGGCGCACGCTCCTCATGTTCGCTGATTTGAGAAATTGTACGCCGGACGAAGGGCGAAAGTTCAGTCTTAAATTCGACTCGCAACGCACGCACTGAAAATAAATTGAGCTTGCGCGCGTTGCGAGTTGAGTTAACTTTTGAGCTAGCTTAAAAATTGACGCCGATCTGTCCGTGAAAACTGCGCGGCGTGACGAAGTGCGTACCGCTGAAGGTTGACAGGAAATTGTAAAGCACTTGCCGGTTAGTAATGTTAACGCCTGTCAATCGCAGCGTCACGCGCATACGATCTGTGCGAAGCAAATTGTCCGTGCCGACGCTGAAATCAAATAGGTTGCGCGAGGCGACGCGCGGTGGATTGTGGTCGTCATTCTCTGTGCCGTCCGCAGGGATTCGCACGCGTGTGGCTCCGCGCCGTGCGTCCGTGCAACTTGTGATCGGTGCATTGAGGGTCGCAAAAGTGTTGCCGCAGAAGAGGCCGATTTGCTGCTGCTGATCCGGCGTAAAGCCGAGCGCCGTTGCGTAATCCGTGACCGCGCCGGAGACGAGACCGCTATCGTAGCGCCAAGTGAACGCCGCGTAAGGCGCAAGGCCTTTGAGTTGGTTGAATTGATATTGTAGTTGCGTGGTTTGCTGAAACGCTTGATCGTGGTCAATGCGAAAGACTCCAGCGGGCAAGTCCGAGTTGAAAAAGAGGCCGCCGGATTCGGGCGGAAAGTAACGCGCGCGCGAATGGCCGCCGACGAAGAAGGCGGAGAAGTTTTTGTAGTTCGTTAGATTGGCGCGTAAGGAAAGCCCGTCAATCTTCGACTTGCTCCACGAAATCGGAAATGTCAAAGGCGTGTTCAAGAGCGCGTTGAAGTCATAGGCATTGTTGGTGAACTTAAAGAAATAGTCTGCATCAATGACAACGTATTTGCCGACGCCCTGTTCAAAGCCGAAGTTGAATTGGTTGCGGCGTCCCGGCGGCAAGCTTTGATTGCTCGCATCGCCGAGAATGCCGTTGGCTAAACCGCCCGCGCCGGTTGCGCTCGACAGAATCAGGTTTTCGTTGAACGGCGTCTCGAACGCGCGCGTGTAGGAAGCACGCAGCACTGTTTTCGTCGGTTGGAAGAGATACGACGCGCCGAGACGCGGTTGCAGCGCACGACCATGCGTGAGGCCGTCGTAGTTGTCGAAACGCAGCCCTAGGCTAAGCGTTAAATTATGCAAAGTGATCGCGTCCTGCGCAAACAACGCTTCCTGCTTGATGTCTGTGTGGCCGCGAAACCGGAAAAGATCGCCGCCGCGCGTTAAATCGAAAGGAAGCAATCCGGGCAGAAAGTTAGGGTTGTCAATTTGGTTGTTGTTTTCGTCGGCAATCGTCGGTGAATTAAAGTTCGGATCAGTGATGCCGAACTTGAAATCTTCAGTCAGAAACGTGTGCTGAAATTGCACGCCGAACTTGGCGTTGTGGTGGCCTTTGACATAAGCGACATCTGCTTTGATGCCTGTGCTGTTGAGGCGACGCGATTGATCGAAGGTTTGCGGCGCGTCGTTGAAGCGATTGCCGCTCGGATAGTATTTGACGTTGTCGAGGCGGTAAAAAGGATTAACCGTGAGCACCGTTGTCGGGCTGAAGATGTGTACGAAGCCGGGCGCGATGTTAATGGTATGCACGAGTTGGCGCTGGTCTTGTCCGGCGGCTTGCTGGTCAAACTGGTTGGCAATCTCGAACTTGTTGCGCGCCAGAAAAAGGTTCAGGTGCAGCGTGTCATTGTCCGACAGTTGATAGTCGAAGCGATTGAAGATGCTGCCGGACGTGCCCCGATCATGCAGCACGGCGAATTCAGGAGCATCCAGAAAACGTCCCGAACGCTCGAAGTTGAACGCTGAGAAGTTTCCGGCGCGGGCATTGCCGAAAGCGAGCGCGGCTTCGTTGTGCGTTGAGCCGAACGTGCCGTATTCGGTGGCGAAATTGCCGGTCGGTTTCTTTTGATTAAGACCGGAGCGCGTGATCGCCGTAATCACAAGGCTCGTTTTGTCGCCGAACTCGGCAGGCGTCGCGCCCGTCGTCACTTCGAGCGATTGAATAATGTTAGTCGGAACCTGCGTCGAGAAAGCTTTGCTTTGCTGGTCGGAAATCGGTTGATTGTCGAGCGAGATGGTTGACTGCGCGTGATCGCCCAAAGGGTGAAAGAAACCATTCGAGTCTGCAACGACGCCGGGCGCAGCCAAAGTTATGACATCGGAAAGGCCGTTGCCGGGCGAGTTGGTCGGCAGACGGCTGATCTGCGTGCGGTCAATGTCCGTGTGCGCCGTCGGAACGTTTTCGAGCACGTCGGAAGCGCCGGTGTCCGTGACGTTGACGGTTTCGCCTGCGACGCCGCCGATGGCAAGCGGAATGCTTAAGCTGATTGGCACTGACGTGCGTATAGAAACGCTTTGCCGTGCAGCGGTGAATCCATTAGCGGAAACGCTCAATTGATAATTGTTGGGCGGAATGTCGGCGAGGCGAAAAACTCCTGCGTCGTCCGCCGTCGTGGTTCGTTTGTAGCCCGTGACAGGGTTTGCGATAGTCACGGTTGCGCCGGGAACTACCGCGCCGTTCGGGTCTGTGACGACGCCGTTGATCGTGCCCGCCGAGCCTAAAGATTGCGCGCGCGCGTGTATGTTGGAAAATGAAGCGACGACTGCCAGCAGCAAAGTGAACTGTATGGCAGCCAGATAAATACTTCTGCGAAACATTTAATTAACCTCTCTGTATACAACTGCGTAAATGAAACGCCAGTCGCCTGCGTTGCAACGTCGCCGCGCATGAAGCGTGCAAGGTTCGTAAAACAACAAAGGAATTTGGCGAAAATCGGCGCGCACGATTTATGCGTCCGATAGCTTATTGCGGTTTTAGGACAGAGAGTTTGCGGGCGGCGCGCGTCCGCATTGTGATGTGCAGGTTTGAGAGAGAACGGGAACGGCTGATGAAAACAGGATTGCCGATTGTTTTGATAGCAGCGTAACGCGCGGTAAATCCGTAAAGAGGCCGCCGGAGAGATGGCTTTGAAGCTGGCAGATTAAGCAATCGTCGCCGTTGAACTGTTGCTTTAACGAAGAATCGCCGCCGTGTGGCTTGGCAAAGCTCGCGGCAGCAACAAAACGCGAAGGCGTCGGCGCAATGCCGCCATGCGTGTGTACTGATCCGATTGTCGCCGTGTAAGTGACGAGCGCGAAAAGCGCGAACGCCAACAGACGCGCCAACGGCGTATGTGTGCGGCGGGATGCTGGCAAAAGTGTGCTGGTCACGTTACGAAGCGTCATGCTAAAGTTCAATAATTAATTGAACTATAAACGCCCGCGCGCAGTGGTGTCAAACAGTTCTGATAAACGGTCGTGTCCTACGTTTGAAAATAGAGATCAATGTTTATCGGGCTGAGATTTTCAAATTAGGACACTACTATAAACGCCGGACGCGGCTTGATTCCTCCCCCAACAAAAAGAGCTATTATCATTCAGTCAGACGTTTCGCTTGCAGCGCATGATCCTTTCTTTCAATCCTCAGAGCTTGGGCAAGTTTACGCCGCTTACGCGTATTCTCTGGCTCACACTTTTTTTCCTCGTTCCATTTGTTATGGACGCGCGCGGGCAAGCGATCAGCGCGCGCATCTCCGTCGAATCGCTTGATCCGGCGCGTGTGCGTATTGAGGGCGTGCGGGGCGACAATGTGCGTAGTTGGTCTTTCCGTAACACGTATGCGAGCGTCGGCAATCTCGGCGAAAGAATCGAAAATCTGAAGTTAATGAATGCCGACGGCGCGGGTGTTGAGGTGCGGAAACTGGCGGCGGGAGAGTATGAAGCGAAAGAGCCGTGCGCGCGGTTTAGTTACGATGTGAAACTGGCTCCGCCGTCGAATGTCGCAGATGCCGCGTATGTTTCATGGCTTGCGGAAAAGCGCGGCGTTTTGATGCTCAATGATCTTCTGCCGCGCGTGCCGGATGAAAGAAAAGCAAATTCTTCGGATGTGATAATCAGTTTTGTGCTTCCGGTAAGTTGGCAAATTGTTTCGCTTGAAAACAGAAAAGCAAGAGATGCGTTTGTGGTCAAAGACGCGGCACGCGCAGTTTTCTTTGTCGGACAGAATTTGCGCGAACGACAGCAGCGCGTCGGTACGATGAACTTCACTTTAGCCACGAACGGCGAGTGGGCGTTTACGGACGAAGACGCGATGCGCGCGGTTCTGGATGTGTTGCGCGAGCACACGGGAACGAACGGCGGCGTGCCGCGCGAATCCGCAATGTTGTTGCTTTCGCCATTTCCGCGTTCCGTTGGAGCCTCGCGCTGGAGCGCCGAAACTCGCGGCGGCACAACCTTGTTGCTACTCGGTCAAGCGCCTTCAAGAACAGCAGCGCTCACACACTTGAGCGTTCCGTTGGCGCACGAGTTGTTTCACTTGTGGATACCGAACGGCGTCGCGCTTGACGGAAACTACGATTGGTTTTATGAAGGCTTCACGCAGTACCAAGCTTTGCGTACATGCGTGCGACTCGGCACACTGACGTTTCAAGATTTCCTGAATGCGATTGGCGGCGCATTCGATGCTTACCGCCTGATTGCCGACCGCGATAAGTTTTCTTTGATTGAAGCTTCGCAGCGACGTTGGACGAGTGCGCCGGGACTAATTTACAACAAAGGATTGCTAGCCGCATTTCTGTACGACCTGACGCTGAGGCACAAGACAGGCGGCAAACGTTCGTTGGATAATGTGTATCAAGAATTGTTTCGTCGTTATCATCAACAAGAAGCGCGTGTAGACGGCAACGCGGCGTTGATTAAAGCTCTGGGTGAAGCAAACGAAATGCAGAGTTTTGTGCAGCAGTACATTGAACACGCGGGCGCAATTGATTTGCCGTCAGCCATCTCATCCTTCGGATTGAGAATTGATCCGGGAGGTGTCCGCACACGTCTTATGTTAATTGATTCACTGAATCACAAACAGCGCGATTTGTTGCGTAAACTCGGTTACAATAACGATTCGCGCGTAACGTCACAGCGCGTTGAACTTAGGAAAGCGAAGTGACAAAGTATCTCACGCAGATTACCGGGAGTTATTACTAAATTGATGAATCGTCATAAGCCTATTCGATTCTCGCTTGCTTTAACGATCAGCGCTTTCTTCATCGCGGTTGCCGGTTGCAGCACGCTGGCGAAGAAAGAAGAAACGGGCGTGGTCATTGCACGCCATGCTCAGGTGCGAAGTTCAACCGCAGTTGTCGCGGCAGATTTGGTGGAAGTAAATCGCGGCGATGCCGTTGATATTCTGGATACCGCGGACGTTCAAGACCCCAGCTCCGCTGAAAATAAAGAGCGCTGGCTTCGCGTGCGTGCGCATGATGAAAGCAATACTGAAGGTTGGATCGAGGCGCGCAACGTGATGTCGGAGGACGTGTTTGGACGCGCACGCAAACTCGCAGACGAAGATAAGAACACGCAAACACAAGCGAGCGGGCAATTGCGCGCCAGCACAAACTTGCGTCTTTCACCGGATCGAAGCGGCAACGATAATATTGTCTTGAAACTCGATAGCGGCGCAAAGTTCGATATTGTCGGATGGAAACGTGTGCCGAAACCGAAAGCTTCGGAGACGACGGAAAGCGATGATGCGCCAAAGGCTGGAAGCGCACAGCAAAATTCTCGTAAAGGAAAATCCGAAGCGCCGAAAGAGCCTGATGAGCAGAATGAACTGTGGTACAAAGTGCGCCTCAATCCATCCGTGTCGCCAGCGCCCGCCGGGTGGCTTTATGGCAAGCAAGTGGAATTGACTGTGCCGAGCGACATTATTTTTTACCGTACGGGACGCGAGTTTGTCGCATGGCAGCGATTGGATGCTGACATCGCTGGCACAACTGCTGCATCTGCGCCGAATGATAAAGATGAAGGCAAAGAAACGAGTCCGGGCAGTTGGGTGATCTTGGAAAGAAGCAGCGTGAGCGATACACAGAAGGGCAATCGCCCGGATTTTGATCGTATTTATGTGCTTGGTTATAACAAAGAAACACAGGAACATTATACGGCTTATCGTAGCGGTGATTTGAAAGGCTTTCTGCCGCTTCGCGTCGAAGGGCACGGCGATAACAAAACTTTCACAGTGAAAGTGCAGGACGCGGACGGGCAGATGCGAGACGCGCAATATAAACTATCGAAAGATGAAAAGGGATTATTAAAAGTCGATGTGCCGAGCGAGCCTGCGAAGAATCGGAAAAAGAAATAACTGCGGAAAATAAAAATGTTTCAGTGTGCGCTTGACAAAATTCGGCGGATGTTTATAATTCCTTTTTGCCCGTACACAATTGAAATAAGTTCATAAGCCGCAAACAAGCAGTTTGTTGACGCCGCTTCTCTTGAGATCGTGAGAGATGATTGAGAAGAGGCGGGTCTTTCGTCGCCGGTAAAGCGGCACTGAAAAAAACTAGCGAGTGAGCTTGACAAGCGAAAGCAAATTGGTTATTCTCTCGGTTTGCTTGAGACGAGAAAAAGTTCTCTGGTCGGGGCAAGATGAGTTGAGCTTGGGACAACCGGGCGAGGCTTGATGAAGTTGGAAGCGATCTTTGAAAACTAGATAGAGCGTGTCCATGTTAATTGACTTTGAGAGTCAAACGCGAGAGCGATAAAGCTCTGCGTCAAAACTCTTTTGAAGAGTCATTATCGGATACTGATATATAACCAGTAACGAGATAATGTTCCAGAACAAAAACTAACGAGAGTTTGATTCTGGCTCAGAATCAACGCTGGCGGCGTGCCTCAGACATGCAAGTCGAACGCGAAAGTTCCCTTCGGGGAGCGAGTAGAGTGGCGCACGGGTGAGTAACACGTAGGTAATTTGCCTTTGGGTGGGGAATACCAACCGGAAACGGTTGTTAATACCGCATAATGCAGCGGCATCACATGATGACAGTTGTTAAAGCGGGGGATTCTGAAAGGAACCTCGCGCCTGAAGAGAAGCCTGCGGCAGATTAGGTAGTTGGTGAGGTAATGGCTCACCAAGCCTGCGATCTGTAACCGGCCTGA
>JAABUR0100000955.1_pt1:0-22500 | contig 56061 bp, 36 predicted proteins | sample 5560091 | NCBI WGS metagenome assembly JAABUR01 (sample SAMN10711879, study PRJNA513375) | rock metagenome | isolation source: Antarctica rocks | place: Antarctica: Victoria Land, University Valley sud | reverse complement strand
CCGTTATGCTTTGACACCCGAGTAATGCGGGACACGAGGAATCCTGCATGAATTTGCCGGGACCATCCGGTAAGGCTAAATACTCCGATGTGACCGATAGTGAACCAGTACCGTGAGGGAAAGGTGAAAAGAACCCCGGTGAGGGGAGTGAAATAGTACCTGAAACCGTGTGCTTACAAGCAGTGGGAGGTCAAGGTTCGTCCTGACTGACCGCGTGCCTTTTGCATAATGAGCCGGCTAGTGAATGTCACAGGCAAGGTTAAGCGATAAGCGAGCCGAAGCGAAAGCGAGTCCTAATAGGGCGTTTAGTCTGTGGTATTCGGACGTGAAACGAGATGATCTAGGCATGGGCAGGTTGAAGCTAGGGTAACACCTAGTGGAGGACCGAACCAGTTAAGGTTGAAAACTTTTTGGATGACCTGTGCTTAGGGGTGAAAGGCTAATCAAATCTCGTGATAGCTCGTTCTCGCCGAAATAGCTTTAGGGCTAGCCTCGGATGAATCGTTACGGTGGTAAAGCACTGAATGGGCTAGGGGCCTCACAAGGTTACCGAACCCAATCAAACTCTGAATGCCGTAAACGTATATCCGGGAGTCAGACTACGGGGGCTAAGCTCCGTGGTCGAGAGGGAAACAGCCCAGACCGACAGCTAAGGTCCCAAAATCGTGGTTAAGTGGGAAAGGAAGTGGGGAAGCACTGACAGCGGGGAGGTTGGCTTAGAAGCAGCCATCCTTTAAAGAAAGCGTAATAGCTCACCCGTCAAGCAGCCCTGCGCCGACAATATAACGGGGCTCAAACCACGTACCGAAGCTTTGGATTCAGTTAGTTAAGTCTAACTGTCTGGTAGGCGAGCATTCTGTAGCTGTGAAGCGGAACCGTAAGGGCCGTTGGAGCGATCAGAAAAGACTCTGTCGGCATAAGTAGCGATAACGCGGGTGAGAACCCCGCGCGCCGTAAACCTAAGGTTTCCTGAGTAAAGTTAATCTGCTCAGGGTAAGTCGGCACCTAAGGCGAGGCCGAAAGGCGTAGTCGATGGAAATCCGGTTAAAATTCCGGAACCAGTAGCGTGTGCTGTGGGGGGACGCAGTAGGGTAGGTGAGACCGGTGATGGATATCCGGTTTAACTCGCACATAGCCCGTCATTCAGGTAAATCCGGGTGACATTAAGGGTAAAGTGAGAAACGAAAGTACGCCGTCAAAGGCGGAAAAAAGTCGCTGACCCCAGCTGCCAAGAAAATTCTCGTTCAGCTATACACGCCCAACTGACCGTACCGCAAACCGACACAGGTAGGTGGGGTGAGAATCCTAAGGCGCTTGTGAGAACTCTCGTTCAGGAACTCGGCAAAATGTACCCGTAACTTCGGGAGAAGGGTAGCCCACCTCAGACGTGGGTCGCAGAGAAATGTCCCAGGCGACTGTTTATCAAAAACACAGGTCTCCGCAAAGTCGTGAAGACGACGTATGGGGGCTGACGCCTGCCCAATGCTGGAAGGTTAAAAGGAGCGGTTAGCCGCAAGGCGAAGCTGCGAATTGAAGCCCCAGTGAATGGCGGCCGTAACTATAACGGTCCTAAGGTGGAATAGCTGCCTTAGAGAAACTTGGCTATATGCTGGAACATCCGGTTAGTATCCGACGCTACTCGCTTCGAGTTATGAAGCAGTGACAATGCGTTCGGTGCGGAAAATCAGCAGGAAAGGCTAGCGCGAAGCTAGAATCCTCAGAGACTATACGCCAAGCACTCACAATGTAAGCGAGTGAAGATAGAGTCCGAGCTATATGGCGACATATAGAGGTTAGCAGAAATGACTAACCCTTCGATGTAAATCGTTGTAACAAAGCTAAGCGAAATTCCTTGTCGGGTAAGTAACATTGCCCGGAACGGAAGTGATTCCGTTTCATTCAACCGGCTCAAATCGGTGAAACCCTACCGGCGCTTCATGCAGGGGCGTCGCGGGCAATACCGAGGGTAAGATTGTAGCAATACATTCCCCGTAACGACTCAAGGGTTGAGACCCCTTGGATGGAATCTTCGGATTCCATAACACGCCGGCCCTGATCTTTGCTGAAAGGCAAACAAAATATCGGAAGTGAAATTCTCAATTCGCTTCGATCAGGTGAACGTATAGTCTATGCCACAGGAAACTGTGGAAGTACATGAAGTTCCGACCTGCACGAATGGCGTAACGATCTGGGAGCTGTCTTAACGAGAGACACAGCGAATTTGTAGTACCGGTGAAGATGCCGGTTTCCCGCATCTAGACGGAAAGACCCCGTGCACCTTTACTACAACTTGATAGTGAGTGCGGGCAAACAATGCGCAGGATAAGTGGGAGGCTTTGAAGCCAGGGTCTTGGCCTTGGTGGAGCCAATGGTGAGATACCACTCTTTGTTTGTCTGCGTTCTAACCTACTGCCGTGAATCCGGCAGAGGGACATTATCAGGCGGGTAGTTTGACTGGGGCGGTCGCCTCCCAAAGAGTAACGGAGGCGCTCGAAGGTTGGCTCAGGCTGTTTGGAAATCAGCCGTAGAGTGTAAACGCATAAGCCAGCTTGACTGTGAGACAAACAAGTCGAACAGGTACGAAAGTAGGAGTTAGTGATCCGGCGGTTCTGTATGGAAGGGCCGTCGCTCAACGGATAAAAGGTACGCCGGGGATAACAGGCTGATCCTGCCCAAGAGTTCACATCGACGGCAGGGTTTGGCACCTCGATGTCGGCTCATCACATCCTGGGGCTGAAGAAGGTCCCAAGGGTTCGGCTGTTCGCCGATTAAAGTGGTACGTGAGCTGGGTTCAGAACGTCGCGAGACAGTTCGGTCCCTATCTGGTGTGGGCGTAGCAGAATTGATGGAATCTGACCTTAGTACGAGAGGACCGGGTTGGATTGACCTCTAGTGTACGAGTTATGGCGCCAGCCGTATCGCTCGGTAGCTATGTTGAGCATGGATAAACGCTGAATGCATCTAAGCGTGAAGCCAGACCAAAGATTAGTTCTGCCAGTGAGACTCCAAGTAGACCACTTGGTTGATAGGGTGGAAATGTAAGGTTAGTAATAATTTTAGTTGACCACTACTAATTAGTCCCAAGGCTTGACCGTAAAATTTACTTTCAAGCAACACGAAACGCAAATTTGCAGCGCACAAAAGTTGTACAGTGACGTCTGCTTAAACTTTCACTATTCGATTGTCAAAGCCCTGACTTACAGGCGCGCTTGATAAATGAGCGCAAAGTTCTTTACAAGTTTTCCGGTGGTTTTGTCGAGAGGGTCACACCCGTTCCCATCCCGAACACGGAAGTTAAGCCTCTTAGAGCCGATGGTACTGCGCGGGAAGCTGTGTGGGAGAGTAGGACGCCGCCGGGATTATTTTAAGAAAGCCCGCTCAAGGATTCAAGCCCTGAGCGGGCTTCTTTCGTATGCGCTAAAGGCATCAAAGGTATTCTACTGAAAAGTAACTTTGCTGTTAGAACCTGTAATCTGTCGTGACTTTCAATACTTATTTTCGAGCTTCTTCGTATGCGATGATCGGTTGTAGCGCTGCCGCTCTCGCCGTATCCGGCGGGTTGAACTTGATGCTCGCAGCGCTCTTCGGCGTATTGATGATCGCGGCGTGGAAGCTTGAAAAAACACGCTGGCAATTATCAGAGCGCGTTGGCCTGCTGATTGTCTTAATATCGCTTCCGCTTTTTTATCTGGATTGGAAATATGAAGCCAGCTTAGGCGAAGGACGCGTCGGTGCAGGAGCGCTCGCGCATCTGGTAATTTTCCTCTCGACAGTCAAACTTCTTCAAATCAAAGCTGACCGCGATTGGTTGTTTCTTTACCTGATCTCCTTTTTTGAAGTTCTGCTCGCCGCAGGGTTGAGCGTTAGCCCGCTCTTTTTCTTTGCCCTCTGCGTCTACGTCCTGTGCGCGCTTTCAACCATCGTTGCCTTCGAGATCAGAAGCGCGAGGCGAGTTGTCAAAATCAAAGAAACGCGTTTTCTTGTCGCGTCCGATGCGGGCTTCATCAGAAGATTGTTGAAGCGGCGTCGCACTTTATCAAACTACGGTGAAGCAAGGCGCTTGCCCGTTGTGGCGACGATGCTTGTCGCTTTGATTTTAGCGTTCGCGCTGCCGATCTTTTTCATCGCCCCGCGTTTCGGTGCCAGCGCCTTTACGCGCGCTGATAATTCAGGACTCACAAATTTCGTCGGCTTCTCAAATTCCGTAACGCTCGGAGACATCGGCAAGCTTCAACAGAACAACAACACAGTGATGCGCGTCCGCGTCGAAGGCAACGCGCAGGCTAAACGGCAGCGTACTTTACGCTGGCGCGGCATCGCGCTCGATTATTTCAACGGGCGCAAATGGCAGAAATTAAACACTGAGATTGATAATGTGCCGAAGAACGAGCGCGGCATCTTTCAGTTCGATACGGTCGAAAGCACGCACGACATAACGACGCAAACGTTCTACGTCGAACCGCTCGACCAGCCCGTGCTCTTTGCCGCGCCGCACGCTATCGCAGTGCAGATTGCCGCTCCTTATGTTTACCGTGACGGAGAAAATGCGCTTTACACGCGTGCGCATGATTCGGAGCGCATCTCTTATACGGCTTATTCCGACACGACGGAGCCAAACGCAGAGATTTTACGCGGGGACTCTTCGGCTTATTCGGGTGACTATGCGCATTACAGGCAATTCCCACGCACGCTCGATTCGCGGGTCACTACGCTGGCGCAGCAGATCATCGCGCAGGCCGGAGCGCACAATCGTTACGACGAAGCACGCGCTATCGAAGAATATCTGAGAGACCCGAAAAATTATCGCTACACGTTGGAACTGAAAGCAGGCGGCGCTGATCCGCTCGCAGACTTTTTGTTCAATGTGCGTGAAGGCCACTGCGAGTATTTCGCAACGGCGATGGCGGTGATGCTGCGCACGCTGGGCGTTGCGACGCGCGTCGTCAACGGCTTTCAAATGGGCGAGTACAACGATGCAGCAGACGCTTACACGGTCAGACAATCAGACGCGCACTCATGGGTTGAAGCCTATTTCCCTGCGACAGAGTCATGGATAACATTTGACCCGACGCCCGCCGCAGGCAGACCGACACGCGAAAGCAGCGGAGGCTTAACCGGCAATATCCATAAATACGCAGAGGCGCTGGAATTCGTCTGGATGCAGTATGTTGTTTCTTATGATCGGCAGCAGCAACGCTCGCTCGCAAACTCTTTGCGCACTGATCTCAATGCGTACCTGCGCGTGCTCAGTGCCCGCGTGCAAGCCGTAAAGAAAACAGTTCTCGCTTATCTGCCTTTAACAAGCGGAGAAGCCGAAGACGCGAACTTGGCGCGCTCACTTTACTTAATGTGGCCGCTGTTAGCATTCATTCTTATCGCATCGGCGTTCGTATTCTTTTACATGCGTACTGGTGGACGCTTGAAGTTATGGCATAATTGGTGGTTTCCGAAAAAAGCGATTGAGGAGAAAGAATCTGCCGTTGCGTTCTACAATCGCATGATCGGCGCACTCGCCGCGCGCGGGCTGCAACGCACGACAAGCGAAACGCCTCTCGAATTCGCTGCTGCGATTAACATGCCCGAAGCACTCGCCGTCACGCGCGCGTATAATCTGGTGCGCTATGGCGAGCAGCGTTTGCCGCCGACGGAGATTGCGAAAATAGAAACGTGGCTGAAAAGTTTGGAAGGAAACGAAAATCGCGAACCGTAAACAGTTGGTGTAGACAGTTGATTTGTGAGACATAAAAGTAATGTTGTTTAGTTGTTTGTTAGCTTGCGGCGTTTAGTTATGAAAAAAATTGGTTTTGTTAGCCTCGGATGCCCGAAAAATCTCGTTGACAGCGAGGTAATGATGGGGCGTCTCAAAGAGTCCGGGTATGAAATTACGACCGACGCGAGCGAGGCCGATACGCTCGTCGTCAATACTTGCGGCTTTATTGACTCGGCGAAAAAAGAATCCGTTGACGCGATTCTCGAAGCGGCGCGTTTGAAGACGGAAGGGAAATGCCAGCGGCTCGTCGTCGCCGGGTGCCTCGTCGAACGCTACCGCGACGAACTGCGCGCGGAGATGCCGGAAGTTGACGCGTTCATCGGCACGAATCAGATCAACGACATCACAATTGTCTGCGACGAAAAAACGAACACGCGTTCATTGCCTGTGCTTCAACTCGGCAATCAAAGCGCGACGTATCTTTACGATGAATCCAGCCCGCGCGTGCTCGCAACGCCGGGTTATAGCGCGTATCTCAAGATCGCGGAAGGTTGTGATCGCCCGTGCGCCTTCTGTTTTATTCCGCAGATGCGCGGCCATTTTCGCAGCCGCCGTTTTGGTTCGATCATCAGCGAAGCGCAAAGCTTAGCGAAAAAGGGCGTCAGAGAACTTATTCTCGTCGCGCAGGATTCTTCGCGTTACGGCGAAGACTTGGGAGAAAAAGACGCGCTCGCTCATCTACTGCGTGAGCTATCACATCTTGAAGGCATCGAATGGGTGCGCGTAATGTACACGTATCCGACGCACATTAGCGATGGTTTTCTCGACGTGCTGGCGAGCGAACCGAAAGCGGTTAAGTATCTGGACATGCCCTTGCAGCACGCGTCCGGTAACGTCTTGAAACTGATGCGGCGCGGCGGCACACGCGCAAGCCTCGAAAGATTAATCAAGCGCGTGCGGATGCGCGTTCCCGGAATCGCCGTGCGCACAACTTTCATCACGGGTTTTCCCGGCGAAACGGAAGAAGACTTCGCGGAGTTACTCGCGTTTGTGCGCGAGATGGAATTTGAGCGTGTCGGTGTCTTTACTTATTCGGACGAAGAAGGCACGCACGCTTTTGATCTGCCAAACAAAGTAGACACGCAAATTGCCAAGCGACGCGCAAAGCGTTTGATGAAAGAGCAGGAGCGCATTTCTCTGCGGCGCAATAAACGGCGCGTCGGCTCAACTGAACGCGTGCTGTTTGAAGGCACGGCGAAAGAAACAGACCTTTTGTGGCAAGGCCGCCTTGAAACACAAGCGCCCGACATAGACGGCTGCGTCCTCATCAACGACGCGCCCGAAAATTTGAGCTTTCCGCATCCGGGCGACTTCGTTAACGTACTCATCACAGAAGCGCACGCGCATGATCTAGTAGGGCATATCGTGTCGTGATTAACGGCGGAATCATCGCAACTCCTACGCAAAGACGAACAGCAGGCGACTACACATCGCTCGTCATCGCAACCTGCGGCGTTGGATTCATGCCCTTTGCGCCGGGCACTTGGGGATCAATAATCGGCGTCTGCATCTTTTTACTCCTGCGCTTTCTCAACGCACATCTTTTCATATACGCTGCCACGCACAATATAAGCGCGTTGCCGCTCGAAGCTTTCCGCACAACCGTCTTGCTTGGCGGATTGATTGCGCTTACGCTTGCAGGCCTTTGGGCTGCCGCGCGCGCGGAAATTTTGCTTGGACGCAAAGACCCCGGCGCGGTTGTGGTGGACGAAGTCGCCGGACAACTGGTAACGTTTCTCGTCGTACCTTTTAACGCCGGATGGAAAATGATTCTGGCAGCTTTTTTGTTGTTCCGTCTGTTCGACATCTGGAAACCTTATCCAATACGGCAACTAGAATCGCTGCCGTCTGGACTCGGAATCATGGCCGACGACGTACTCGCGGGCGCGTACGCCGCCGCGACCATGTCCGTCATCGTATGGATTTCTTTTTGGTTTTGACGAAAGGATACTGATGAAAGAAGCAAAGGATTCAGGGCAGTCGGAGAATGCTGTCGGTAACAGTGCGGCGCGGAATCGTCAAGCAGACGACGACGCAACGAGCACAGAAACTTTAAGCGACATTGAGAAAAAAGAAGTCGTCGTGCAGGCGGACAGCAGCACGCAAGACGAAGATAATCGCTCAACTATCGAAGCAACGCCGGACGGACAGTTTGATACCGCAGGCGATGATAAAGGCACGCGCGGAAAAGACGATAGCGGGCCGATGTGACAAAGGGAAAAACAAAAGTCTTGAGCTTAAAATCCCTTGTTCTAAAATCGGCTGCAAGGATTTGTTGGATGCGGGGGTAATTGGAACAGACGTCATTTATTTCTTTGGCGTGAACGGTATACACTCACCCTTTCGAGAGACGAATTGATACAGTTTGCCATCATATTTGTACAACGAAATGTTAGCCCTCTGAACATTGACAGCGCAGAAGCCCATGGGAGACTCGCTTGCTAAATCCTTGTATCCATTTGTCGCCCTATTCCTTATTCTTAAAACTTTATCCTCAAGAAGCAACTTATATCCGTGATTTGTTTTTCGATACACCCAATAGCTGCAATTGCGACCCGCCCCACACCAATCCGAATGGTCAATGTAGAGAAAGAACTCTGGCACTCCGTCTGCATTTAGGTCGTGCAACTCGTATTTCAAATTCTTATGTAGCACTTGCAACTCATCAGCCGACAAACGGACGTTGTTTTTATTATGGTTTATATCTTCGATTAAATGTCGAACTAAATCTTTTGGGATTCTTGAAGCGATGGATTTAGTTTTTGCAGAAAGCACGGTCACGCTGTAAAACAAACATAGAGAAATAGCAAAAATTAGTTTTTTGTTCTTCATATTTCTACACCACATAAGTCATAAAGCATTTAACTCCAGCCTCTTATCTTTTGCCATGCCCGATCCAGCCGCGCCGCCAGAACATAAACAGCATTCCCACCGCGACTAAGATCATCACGACCCATACCACAAAGTAGCCGTAGCGCGTGTGCAACTCCGGCATGTTGTCGAAGTTCATGCCGTAAACTCCGGCAATGAATGTCAGCGGCAGCATGATCGCGGAAAAGATCGTCAGCACTTTCATTATTTCGTTGAGACGATTAGAGACGACGGATAGATACGCGTCGAGCGCGCCGCCGATCAGATCGCGGTAGTTCTCCGCAAGGTCTGTGATGCGCACCAGATGATCGTAAATGTCTCTGTAAAATGGCAACATCTGGCCGCCGATCAAGTGAAACTCGCCGTGACTGACACGATAAAGAACGTCCAACTGTTTCGAGGAAATGCGGCGCAGGCGCAGCACGCTTCTTTTCAAGCCCAGGATTTCTTCGAGTATATCGTTGTTCGCCTGCTTCAAATTGAAGATGTCGCTTTCAAGTTGATCGACGCGCTCATCGAAGGCTTCGACCACCGGCACATAATCGTCAACGACGTGATCTATAATTTGGTAAAGTAAAAAGGCCGCGCCGCGTTGACATGAAACAGGCGTGGAGCGCACACGTTGCTTTACAACGTCAATGCTGTTAAAAGGCTCATGGTGATATGTGACGACGAAGTTTGCACCCAGATAGCCATCGAGTTCGATGGTGTTAAATTTTTCGGTGCTCGTGTCTGTCCGCACGCCGTGAATGATAAAGTAAAGATAGTTTGAAAATTCTTCGACTTTCGGGTGATGATGATTGAGGCGGCAATCTTCGACTGTCAACGGGTGAAAATGAAACGTATCGAGCAGCGCGCGGTGATCTTCTTCGTCCGGCTGTTCCATGTTAACCCAGATGACGAGCGATTGATCGCGTAGCAGTTCCGGCAATTGATCGGCGGCAACATTTTCTTCGACGTGATCGGCTCCGTCTCGATAAACAAAAATTTCCATTGCTTCATCAATGCTTTCTTTCTGTCGGATGAATTCGCAAAGCGATTCCTTCGATCAAATTCTAACACCGCCAATGCGCGCTCGCTATTGTATTATAGATTTCTTGTGACCAAAGCTCTATACAAATCAACATAGAATGAAGGAACTATAAGGATAAAGCAGCGCTTGCGTTACCGCGTGCGCTCGGCCTTCGGATTGATGTAATTATGAGTGAAACAAACATACTTGTCTCCGATGATGTGAAAGAAAGCGGGCTTGAGCCTTTGCGCGCCGCCGGATTCACAATCGAAAAAAGAACGGGCATGACGCCCGACGAACTGTGCGAAGCGATACGCGACTATGATGCTTTGATTGTGCGTAGCGAAACAAAAGTGACAGCGCGAGTGATGGATGAAGCCGTGCGTTTACGCGCCATCGGACGTGCCGGAGTCGGCGTTGATAACATAGACATCGCGGCGGCGACGCAGCGCGGCATCGTCGTGATGAACGCGCCGGACGGCAACACAATCACGACCGCCGAACACACCATTGCATTGCTGACGGCGCTCGCACGCAGCGTGCCGCAGGCCAACGCGAGCCTCAAAGCCGGACGCTGGGAACGCAAGCGTTTCGTCGGCGTCGAACTGCAAGGGAAAACTTTGGGCATCGTCGGTTTGGGACGCATCGGGCGTGTTGTTGCTTCGCGCGCACGCGGGCTTGGCATGAACGTCGTCGCGTATGATCCATTTGTCGCGCCGGAAAGCCTGCGTGATTCGGAAATCGAATTTGCGCCGCTCGATGATGTTTATGCACGCGCCGATTTTCTGACGGTACATACTCCGCTCACTCCCGAAACGCGTGGCATCATTGGCGCGGAAGCCTTCGCTAAGATGAAACAGGGCGTGCGCGTCATTAACTGCGCACGAGGCGGCCTTATCAATGAGGCGGCGCTGGTTGATGCACTTAGCTCCGGCAAAGTTGCGGGCGCAGCGCTCGATGTGTTTGCGGAAGAGCCGCCGCCAGCGGATCATCCGTTGCTTGCCTTTGATGAAGTGATCGTCACGCCGCATCTCGGCGCATCGACAACCGAAGCGCAGGAAGGCGTCGCGGTAACGGTGGCAGAGCAAATGCGCGATTACTTCTTGACGGGCGCGCTTCGCGGCGCAGTCAATGCGCCTGCGATGAACGCGCAGCAATTGCAAGCGCTTCAGCCGTACATTGCGCTGGCGGAGAGTCTCGGAAGATTTCAGGCGCAGCTTTTAGACGAAGCAGTGCGCGAAGTCCAACTTGAGTACGCTGGAGAGTTGGCGGAAATTGATGCCGCGCCAATCACGCGCGCTTTCGTCGCAGGGCTTTTGCGTAACATGAGCGCGCGCGTTAACGTCGTCAACGCTTTTCTGATCGCAGAGGAACGCGGTCTTTCCATTACCACTTCTTACACGCGAACCGCCGGATCAAGCGACGCAGCGAAGAGCGTTGGCACTGTGAGCAACATTCGCACGCGCGTTTTAACGACAGGCGGCGAACAGCTTGTGGCGGGCGCGCTCTTCGGGCCGCAAAGAGATGGACGCATCACGGAGATTAACGGTTTTCGCCTTGAAGCAATTCCGCGCGGGCATCTGCTGGTAACTCGCAATCGAGACGTGCCGGGCGTGATCGGGCGCATCGGTACTGCTTTAGGCGAGCGCGGCGTCAATATCAGTAGCTTTCATCTCGGCAGGCAGGAACGCGGTGGCGAAGCGATGGCCGTAATCGAAACGGACGCGCCGCTCGGCGCAGCCACGCTTGATTCGCTGCGCGCGTTTGACGAAGTAATCTATGCGCGCGAAATAGAACTTTAACGAAGCGAGCAAATGAATCTATTCGTTAAGCCTACTCGATGGCAAAGTTGATGCGCTGTGATGCGCTCGCTTTCGCCGGGCGGTCAATCGCCGTTACCTGTAAAACGTATTGGCCTGCGAGCAGATTGCCCAACGCAATCTCTGCGGCGTAGGGAATATGTGTTAGATCGTTAGCGCCGTTGGTTGATAATTTGCTCAAGGGCGCGGTGATGATCGGCTGATCGTCACGAAAAATTTGTATCTGTAAACCTACGTCGGGAGCGTTAGCATTAGTGTGAGTTGCGTTGTAGATATTCGTCACGAAGCGCAAATACGAAGAGCGCGCAAAGCGATGATCGGCGCTTATAGTAACCGGCGGCGTTGATGGCGCGGCGGCGCTTTTAGCTTCAATAATTGCGGGACGTGCGCCGATAAACAAACTACCCAACGCAAACTTTCCTCCCGCAATCTTTGGTATCTCAATCCACTGTATAGTGCTGCCTGTGCGCCCCGTTGCGCTTTCGCGCGCGGCGACGCGTACCTGATACAGCCCCTGCGCGAGCCGGAATTGATGTGTGAAGATAATAGGATGGCGCGGCGTCTCGGATGCTTTGCCCGAAGCCGCTGTAATCTGATCTTTTAAACTTGCGACGGGCTTGCCTTGATCGTTGAAGACCACGCTTATTACATCGGCCAAGTTTGTTTGTGGAGCAGCGGCGGCAGTGGATTCGGATTTCACTGCGTCGAGTTGCACGACGGCGTTCAAAATCGTGCCTGTGCCGGATATGTCCGCATAGCCGAGAGAAAGCGCGACGGGCAACTCCGTGCGCGCATAAAGAGAATTGAGCGCGGCGCGCAGTTCGTTGTCAGGAGTTTTCTCAGCCGTAGTTGTTACCGTCTTAGCCTCCTTATTTTTACCGCGTTTGGCAGCGGGCAGTTCGGGCGGCGAAGTGAAAAAGCCTCGCCGCGTCAACACCATCAAATCTGGACGATCTTTGATCGTAACTTTGATTGTGCGAAATTTATTGTTGGCGCGCCCTTCGGATTGCTCCGGCTGCCAAGCGAGCAGGTAATAAGCGGAGGTCTCCTTGAGAGTTTTCGTTAAAGCTTTGTCGAGCGCGTTAGTGTTGAGCAGCGCACGTCCGCCCGTCTCAGACGCGAGCGTGTAAAGCACTTCCTGCGAAGCGGAGGTCTCGCCGAGATCGACGCGTGACAGGCGGCCTGTTGTATCAAACGGCGCGTCGCTGCTTGCATCCGGTAAGCCCGTCGAAAGCCCGCGCGCATCCATCGTGTACAGCACAGTGCCGGAACGCGCCGCGCCGTCCGTGATACGCCGCAATCGCCCCGTTGTGTCTGACGTGCGCGTGTCGAGGAAAAAGCCGTCGGAAATGAAGAAGCCGAGCTTGCGTCCGGGCAGCTTCGACAAAGACCGCACAAGGCTGTCGAGCGTCGAGAACGTATTGTTGGTGAGATACGCCGCGCTTTCAAGAAGTTGATGCGCGCGATTCATCACCATACTTTCCGCTGTGTCGCGCCTCATGCCCGGATTGTCGCGTATCGTCGCGTCGATAAAGTAACCGAGCGCATCAGAGTCGCGTCGATCAATGGCGAGCGCCTGATACTGGCTCATCGGCGGGCGCTCTGTATCGCGCGTCGCCCGGTCATGGAAAGAGAGCTTGGCGGCGGCGGCGCGAAGCACTGTTTTGTTATCGGTGAGTTGCCCTAGAAAACCCGTCTGGCCGCTTGTCGAAACGATCACCGCTTGATCGTTTTGTCCCATCTCGTTATCGATGAAACGCGAGATTGTTTTGCGTGTGCGCGAGAGGCTGTCAAAGGATAAATGCAGATCATCGACAAAGAAAAAGATCGTGCGCCCGCGATCAAGCGGCTTGACACTCGCCGCGCTCTTCAAGGTTCGCGCTGCGCCGCGTGCCGCCGCGAGTTGCGCATCTTCGTTAAAGGAGCCTGCCGTCACGCGCTCGAAAAAAGAGATGGGCTGCGGCTTGCCGTCAACACGCAACTCAAACTGTTCGCGCGATAAATTATCGACAAAGCGCCCGGACTTATCGAAGACCGTCACGTCCGTTTGCACCAAGTCCGTGTTGATGCGTATGACGCCTTCGTCTTGCTCCGCAGGCGGCGTTTGTTGCGTCTGGCTGGCGCTTCGTTGTTGCGCTTGAAGCGTGGAAAGAAAGGCGCAGCAGCACATGAGCGCGGCGCAGAAGAATCGCCTGATGAAAAAACTAATCGGCGGCATAACGATAAAAGTTAGATAAAGACTCGAGATGCAAAACTAAACACGTGCGTATAATATCATGCATCTTCGCTCGCGCGCATTCCAGATCACGTCCTCGTCTTCCAACGAAAGCTTGATCCGACATTGATTGTCGCAATCGTTAATGAGTTTTTCGCAAAGTAGCAATCGCCGGATTCTTAAAAGGCAGAAAGCTATCGTACTCATCTTTGACGATGCTGTAACACGTGCAAGCGACTGCTTCCAATCTCGCTCGATTGAGGATTGTGATATTGCCGCGCGTGTAGGTGATGAGCTTTTGCTGCTGGAGAATGTTCGCAGCTTTAGAGACGCCCTCGCGCCGCACGCCAAGCATATGAGAGAGGAATTCCTGCGTGAGTCGAAACTCATTTGACCCCATACGGTCATGCGTCATCAGCAGCCAGCGTGCGAGTCGTGCGTTGACCATGTGGAAGCGATAGCAGGCAGCCGTTTGAGAAATCTGCGTCATTAAGGCGTGCGTATAGCGGTTCAGCAAGCTTTGCATGTTCCCATCCTGCTTAAATTCTTTTCGCAGCGCTCCTGTCTTCATTCTCATGGCGGAACCCTCACCCTGCACAAGCATACGGTAAAGCGAAGCGCTCGCGCCGAGGAGTGTGGAAAGTCCGGCTATTCCATCATTACCGACGATTCCTACTTCAACGGCTTTACGACTTTCCACTGTGGAGAGCAAAGAAATAATCAAGTCATTGGGAAAATAGACGTGCCGGATACGCGCGCCGGGTTCGCAAAGAATTTCGCCGAACGTGAGCGCGACGTGCTCTAACTGTGGCAGCAAGCGTTGATAATCTTTTTTGGGCAGAGCGGCGAGCAAACGGTTAGCAATCGGCGCATCGCGTCTTGAAAGACAGCAGACAGCACAAGGAATTGGTTGCTAGGAGAACCCAATGCTATGAGATGGCTTAAAGATCAAACAAACATTGCAAGTATATCACACAAGAAGATGCTTATGTGTGCACCAACGCACATATACACGGAAATGGTGGAGAAAGGAAAGAATCCTGTCAGCCGAGCAAACGGTCGTACTCGCTCTTGACCACTTGGTAGCACTCGCAGGCGGCGGCTTCCAAGCCCTGCCGGTCGAGAATCATAATGGTGCCGCGAACGTAAGAGATCATTCCGCGCTCTTGCAGCCGGTGTGCGGATACCGTGATACCTTCGCGGCGCACGCCTAGCATATTGGCGATCAGATCATGCGTCATTATCAGCTTGTCTGAATGCAAGCGGTCGTGGCTCAGCAGTAACCAGCGGCAGAGTTGTTGATCGACAGAGTGCAGACGATTGCAGACGGCTGTTTGCGAGATTTGGGTCATCAACGCCTGCGTATAGCGCAGCAGCAACTTTTGAAACGTCCCGCCCCGCACGAACTCTGCTTGCAAGGCCTTTGTTTTCATCCTGAGCGCGCTGCCCGCACTCCGCACTACCGCACGGTTCGGCATAGTGTTGCCGCCCATAAACAGAGCGATGCCGATCACTCCTTCGTAACCCGCCACGCCGATTTCGGCGGTTCCGCCGTTTTCCATGATGTAGAGCAGAGAGATGATAGAGTCGGTCGGGAAATAGACGTAATCAATATGCCCGCCGGATTCGTAAACGGCCTCGCCGAGAGTGAATGAGATCGGCTCCAGATCGGGCAGCAATCTTGTACGTTCTTCATCGGACAGAGCGGCGAGCAAATGGTTCTCTAACGGCGCAGCAGAAGGACTTTGTGAGGTAGACACGAATGCTTCTCTCCTTAATCTATATCAGCTTTTAGAAAGCTTCAAGCTACATGGAGAAATCTTCGCGGCACTGAACTGTCTCCGACAATCGGGATGGGATTCTACAAGCACAGGCCGCGCGATGAGTAAGACAAGAGGATTATACGCCTACTTGCGCAGAAAAAAATAAATATTTATATGTACGTTAGCGCACGTACAAAAAACCACGGCGTCTTTATTCTTCCTTTTGCCAGCAAAAAGAAGGTTTGCCGGTATAAGCAACTCAGGGAGGGGGCCTCTGTTTGCGGTGCCAACTCCGGCGATTGATACCTCTGGCAGCACCGGGCACGTGAGAGAGGAAGGGTGAAGTTCGCAAGACCGGGCTTCACCCTTGTGCTCCATGATTCGTTTTCCTCTCGAACCGATATTCAGTAATCCGTTTCATCTTTCATCATTGCAAAATCGAATAGGAGTAACGCCGCGCATGTTTATCTCACCCACCGTCGAAGTTCCTTACCGCGCGAATGGTCAAGCGTTGCGCCGGGAATTTAATGTTGGTAAATCCATGGTGCTGGTGGTCGAGGATCACGAGGATACGCGCTTCCTGCTGAGAGAGATTCTGGAAATGAAAGGTTGTGGTGTGGTGGAAGCGTGTGACGGATTGGAAGCAGTTCATCTGGCAGAAAGCGTGCATCCCGACCTGATTTTAATGGACGGCAGCTTGCCTTTGTTCGATGGCCTTTCGGCGACGCGCCGTATCCGCGAAAATGCGCGCTTGAGGGAAGTGCCGATAATCGCCGTGTCCGGCCACGCGGAACCGGCTTTTCAATCTGCCGCTCTTGCCGCCGGATGTACTGATTATCTCGCCAAGCCGTTTGCTTGCGAGCAGTTGGAAAAACTCATAGACCAGTATTTACGCAATCTTCCAACTGCGGCTTCGGATTACCCCGGCACGGAGAATGATTTCTATGCGAATGCTACAACACACGCCACAAGATAACATCACAGATTCCACTCTGCCCCTCAGTCAGGTGGCGGACGAAATCACACGACACTGGGTGGAAGCCGTGCGCGCGGACGCAGCAGTGCCGTCAACCGATGGCGTAGAGGAACCGTTGTTGTTAGATGACATGCCGCTGGTGCTCGACGAAATCTTGCGGGCTACCGAATTAGACGACAGCAAGATCGTGCATGAAAAGGTTTGCAGCGCCGCGCGTCATGGACGAGCGCGGGCACGCCAGCATTTTGATATCAGGGAACTCGTGCGCGAGTATCAACTTTTGCGCGAACAGATTTTTCTTTACCTGCACGGGCATCATCATCAGTTTACCGGGCGTGATGCGAGTGAGATGCTGACGATCCATCATCATATGCTGACTATCTATCACCGCGTCGGTCTCGCCATTGATGAAGCGATGCGCGAAACAATCAATGCCTACCTCGAAGAGCACACGGGAGAGTTGCGCCATTTGTCGCGCACCGACAGCCTGACAAATCTTTACAATCATCGAACTTTTTACGAGCGGCTCGACGAAGAACTCAAGCGCGCGGCGCGCTACGAAAAACCGCTCTCAATCGTGCTCATTGATCTGGACAACTTCAAATCCGTCAACGACACGAACGGGCATCAATTCGGCGATCACCTGTTGGTGAAATGCGCCGAATGGTTGCACCACGGCTTGCGCCAGACGGATGTGATTTGCCGCTATGGTGGCGATGAGTTTGCCGCCATCCTGCCCGAAACAAACGCCGCACACGCTCAAGACATGATGCGTCGCATGGCTGATAAGTTTAAGAAGCTCGGCATGAAAGAAGGCGCGCCGCCCGCGTTCGGCATGAGTTTCGGCCTCGCCTCACATCCAGAAGATGACGGCACAGTAAATCATCTCGTCCACGCCGCAGACGAGCGGTTGCTGTTGAACAAGCATGGAAGCACGCAGCGAACATTTACCCGCGAGGAAGCAGCGCGAGCGGTGAGCACAACGCCGTTGCATAAACTGAGTCGGGTAACATCAGCGCGCGAGCCGCAATCGAATTGACCTTCAGTGCTTACGAGGGAAATCATGGGACATACGTTGACAAGTCTATTGGCAACCGACCTTTTGACAACTGTCCCGGCGGGGAAGGTTTGGCGGCAGGAAACCGTTATGCAGGCATCGTTAAATTGCTTCACAAGGTTGAAGCTATGAAATAACTCTCAAGAGCAACGCAACATCGTCGGACACATCTCGCGGAAGAAAGGCAAACTACGAGTATAAAGGATGGGCGACAAACGAGAAAGATAGTTCAAGCAAAAAAAGAATAACGGCAAGGAAGGAGATTTTATAAGCACGCAAAACGGGCGACCCGATCTTTAGAGTCGCCCGTAACTTGTTATATCTATTCTTAACTGGGAGACTAAGATTCGAACTTAGATAGCCAGATTCAGAGTCTGGAGTCCTACCATTGGACGATCTCCCAAGATTGTGAAGCGTAGATAAATTTACGGATCAACGGAGCGCTTGTCAACTGCAAGCCAATTGTTTGCGTTGAAATGCGTCGCGCTTCAGCCTTGCGAATCAGCAAAGTCTTCACTGCTTGCCTCTATCACGCGCGTAAGAATTCAAAATGTGCGCGTAGGTTTTGCCATCAACCACCAGCCTTGTATATTCGGATATTTTCGCCCGCCATAAATTTCGCTTGCCCAATGAGTGAATCGGACGCACAATGCAAAGACATTATGTGCCGCCGCAAGGCTTAGCGGACGAAAGCGAAAGGCGCGCTCATTGGCTTTGGGTCAGACTTGAGCATCCAGCCTGTGGCGCTCCGAAAGAAGGCCGAGAAAATGGTGACTGATAAGGGTGGTTCGCATCGCCCGCCCGACGATACTGAAATATCAGAGCAGCAATCCGGTGCTGCCCTCGCAGAGCAGGAAACAAGCTTGCTGGAAATCATTGAACGTGTCGCGCGCGTTCGCCATGAAATCAATAATCCTTTAACGGGCGTGCTCGGTCAGGCACAGTTACTGCTGCGTGAACCTTTGCCGACAGAGGCGCGCAAGCGTGTTGAAATCATCGAACAACTCGCACGGCGCATCCGCGATATAGTCGCCGAACTGCGAGACATACAACATCCGAACAGCAATGTCGGCTACGATGATCCTGAAGTAAAAGGTCTCGGCAAAGAGAGCGGCTAAGACTGTCTCAAGCGCAGTAAGGAAATCGAAGATGTCAGGCCGAGCGTGGTGGATTGTTTACGTGTTAGATTATTTACAAATAGTCCCGTGCAGCGTGTTGAATCGCTCACGGGACTATTCAGTATTTTAGAGTAACATTCCGCTAATCGCCGTTTACCGAAGCGACTGTTTCGTGGTCTTCGATAAGGTACGGAGTTATCGCAGGGTTTTGCTCCGCCTCGCCTTGGTCTTCGGCGAGAATCTGGTTGATGATCGGCAAACTGAGTGAGTGCTTCGTCGTTGTTAAGGGCACGGGTTTGCCTTTGGCGTAGACGGCGTGGCGTCCGTGTTCTTTGTACCATTCGGCCAAGCCTGCGGTCTTGTGCATGTTCTCAATGATCTGCCGCCAACCGACGCCCGTGTTGTAAGCGCAGAAACTGATTTCGCCTTCCTGCGTGCCGTAGGGAATGACGCACATCTCCGTGCGACGAAAATCGTAGTTGAATAAATCCTGAAACCACATGCCTTCGACGCAGAGCACGCGCCAGATATCGTTCGGGTCTTCGGCTGTCGTCGTCGCGCCTTCTTTTGTTTTCATGCGGTCGTTGCGATCTGAATTCGAGTTGGTCGAAGACGGCTTGAAGAGATTGAGAATTTGCGAAATGGGAAAGCCTTCGGGCGCACGCGCGGCGTCGAAGTTTCTCATAATCGCCATGCCGAGTTGCGCGTAAGAAAGTTTCTTGCCGCGCGCTGTGTCCGTGATGACCGCGACATCCTTCATAAACTGTTCGTAGTTGAAGAAATCGAACAGCGATGTGTACGCGCCCGTTTTGCGATTGACGACCATCAACGTAAAGATGCCGCAGTTCGGATGACAATTACATGAAGACCAACCCCACGGCGCGTCCGCTCCCTGTAACATGTCCATTACGCTTGTGAACGCCGAATAGCTTGAGAGCGGAAACCAATCGCGCAAGGGTTTCACGCGCCCACCCAGTTGTGTTTCAAGATCGCTCGTCATACAGGCGAGCGTATAGCGTTGCTTAATGCGCACGTCGTCGGGCACGTCTTCATCGCGCCCTGTGAATGAAACGGGTTGAAACGCGATGGTCTGTACCTTATCAATATTCTTTGCAGCAAATTCGACGATCTGGCCGATGGCGTCGTTGTTGATTGAATTGACGATGGTCGTGACGAGCGTGACTTTGATGCCGACGCTTGCCAGGTTTTCAATCGCGCGCAGTTTCACGTCGAAGAGATTGCCGACGCCGCGATGCTTGTTCTTTTCTTCAGAGGTGCCGTCGAATTGCAGGTATACGCCGTGTTGCCCTGCGGCTTTCGCTGCCTTGCAGAATTCAATATCTTCGGCGAAGCGTATCCCGTTCGTCGCGGCTAAGATTCTGTAGAAGCCAACTTTTTTAGCGTAAGCGACGGCTTCGAGATAGTACGGTGACAAAGTAGGTTCGCCGCCGGAGAAGAGAATGATGATTTGTCGGCGTGGCTTGAAAGAAATGGCACGATCTAAAATTGCTTTCGTGTCTTCAAACGTCGGTTCATGAACATAGCCGACTTGATTGGCGTCCATGAAGCACGGATTGCACATCATGTTGCAGCGGTTCGTTAAGTCAACCGTCAGGACTGCGCCGCGCCCGAACTTGATGTTCGACGTGCCGTGTTTGTGAACGTGCGTGTCTTCCGCCGCTTTGAAGTCGCGTCCGAAGAAAAGCGATTCGATGCGTTCGAGAAACGCCGGACTCGTCGCCATTACGTCCGTAAACTCGCCGTGCTTCGGGCACGTCTTGCGCATGATGACCTGACCATTCTCTTCCAAAATCTGCGCTTTGATTTCGCCGGGATGCGTGTGCATCAAAGTTTCCAAAGACGTTTCGCCGCTGATGACGCCGTCGCGCACTTCCTTGACGCAGCGCGGGCACAAAGAATCCGTTTCGCGTGGGAAACCGAGCGGCGGACTGCTACGCTCATAAGATTTCAGAAGCGGTTCGGCTGCCCACTTGGGGCGCACGCTCTCGCCTTCCGGCAAAAGTTGGTTAACGCCTTGAAAAGCTTTCCACGCGACATCTGAAAGGTTCGATATTATCTTTGAACTTTTGACGCCGCTGAACTTGCCCTTTTCCGCTTCGCCCCGACGAAATTGATCGCTAAACAAAAGTATTCTCCTTCAAGCGCTATAGTCTTAGAACTTTCTGATGCACCACATTCACAAAAAGTTTGGAAAGACTTTCGGATTACCGTAAAGCTCAGTTGCTTTTACTGCGTAAAGCTTTGCAACAAAGCATGATAGTGACATTGATAGGCAAAGGCAAGGAGAGTTTTACCTTAATTGATTAGAATATGATGGGCTTCGCGCGCAAATGTCCTGCGTGCGGAAACTCGCGGCGGCTTTGGTGAACTTCGCGCGTGGAACGAAAACGGCTCCGCTAGCCTCGTTGCAGCCGGAGCCGTTCGCGCGCGTTTACCGAAATTATCGCAAAGGCGCTTTTGTTCAGGGGAAGCGCAGTGGGAGAACTCAATCGAAAACGCTTCAAGTCGTAAATTTTCAAGTTACAAGTTCGACAACGTCTTTTCCTTTCTTTGGCGCCGCCGCAAAATTGTCGCCATGCTGGTTAGTCCGGTGCTGAATAAAAATATTGTCGCCGGTTCGGGAACAGCCGATGGCGCAAGACCCGCATTCCCGAAGCTGAAGTTGTCAATCCTCAAAGCAAATGAACCGTTTATCGTGGTGGAAAAGCTCAACGAAGTGATTGGCACGTTTGAAGTGAAGCCGAAGAAGACAGGTGAAACAACATACCCCGTACTGCTACTGCCGACCGGCCCGGTCAGCACTACTGTTTGCTGTGTGCCGTTGGAAAGCCGTCACGGTAATCGGGGCAATTGTGCCGTACCCTAAATCCATGCCGATAGCGGTTGCTCCACCTGTCGGCAACGTGATTGTCGTGACAAACTGGAGGCTGCCTGAGTTGAATGAACCGACCGGAGAAACCAACGTCGCGCCTGAGTTGAGCCAGTATTCACCTGAAGAATATCCCGCATCGTAGATTTGCACGCTGCTGGAAGGCGAGCCGCCGAAGGTATTACTAAAAGTCACCCCGCCGACGGTTCGTGAAGAGGAACTGCTGGTTGCGCCACCAGCCGGAGCAATACCCTCGAACGTTAATGTCGTTTGACTTGGCGAGGCGGCATTGAACGAGGCGCGAGTGGGTTGAAAGATGATCGTGTCGGCCTGCGCATCAACGACGAATCCGAAACAGAAAACGACAAACATTAATGACGCGAGCGTAATCTTTTGTGAGCGGGACATGTCATTTCTCCTTATCGAAACAGGCGCTGCGCCGCACTGCAACGCGGTTTAAGATTAGCGAGGTGAGCGGATTGTGAGCGTGCGTAGGTTACGCCCGGAAAGTGCGTGATAACGCCGTCAGATCACCACTGCTTCATTAGCTTGTAAAGGCTAACCCGGCGCGCTCTCGTCTATTTGCGTCTTCTGCGCACCGTTGCACACACTCCAGCCAAGCCTGTCCCGAACAGCAGCATCGTTGTTGGTTCGGGAACGGATGAAACGGCAGCCGGGCTGAATGTAAATTGTGTGTAAAGTCCGTAATTTCCATCTGCCGTCGAAGCCCCTGTTCCACCAAACTGAAAAACCCGTCCGACATTAGATGATGTGCCCGCTTGAAATCGGTAAACGCTGCCGGTATTCGCTGAATTCAATACTACGTCAAGCAGTAAATTGCCGTTGCTTGGATTGTACGTGAAAGGCGTAATCGGAATTACTAACTGATGTTACGCAGTGAAGAGGTAGGGTGCTAGACTTGACACCATGCAAGCGAAGCTGCTCGACCTCTACACCGACTATTTGATTAGCTCTTTTGGTCAAGTGACCGCCACTGGTTTAGCTCGC
>JAABUR0100000954.1_pt1 | contig 56070 bp, 51 predicted proteins | sample 5560091 | NCBI WGS metagenome assembly JAABUR01 (sample SAMN10711879, study PRJNA513375) | rock metagenome | isolation source: Antarctica rocks | place: Antarctica: Victoria Land, University Valley sud | reverse complement strand
GGGGCGGTGCATGTCCACGTCGTCATTACGCCGGCTCGTGCTTCTGGAATATGGCCGATTGTTGAGAACTGGTATGTCGAGACAGGTCGTATATTGTACGTTACGAAGAGGAATCTTGTTAGATGTCTCTTTACACCCGAGGGTATTGAGCTGCTACCTTACTGTACTTCATGGTCGGCTTTGGTTAACAAGCGCGCTACCTATTCTTATCGATAAGCGCGTTGCTGACAAAGATCACTCACCAATCGCCATCGATCCTTCCAGAAACCCTGAAGTACAATCCCCATATTCATCAATACTATCAGATATGTCATGATGCTACCCATTCAATCGAACCATTGTTCCAATCGATTGCTCGAGTCTCTTCTCACTGACCCACCATGAGTGTACCTGCACATTCCACATTGAAGTGGACATCACAATTTACCCTATCTTCATCATCCAAAACACCATTTCTGAAAGGAGACAAGATAACTCTGCCACCATCAGCTTTAGAACAGCTTCTATCCTCTGCAACCGTCACTGTGACCAGCGCAGCTCCACCTTCATCGACCTTCGATCCTTACGGCTTTACAGCTGAGCGTCAAGCCCGAGCCGACATTGTCGAGAGGCAGCAAGAGCTCCCACATCCCCTTACGTTTCGACTGGTCAATCCTGAAAATGGTAGAGTTGTATTTGCTGGGATACGAGAATTCTCAGCTCCAGATAGCGAGGTTGGATTGAGCCCCTTTCTGAGGGATTCACTGGGCGTCAACGACGAGTATTTGGACAGGAACCTTCGATCACAGCAGGTTAATAAGAAAGATGGAGGAGATGGGAGAATTGGAGATGAAGGTACTGCGAGGATTGCCGTTCATTTCCAACTTCTGCCAAAGGGCACGTATGTCAGACTTCGACCGCTGGAGGCTGGCTATGACCCCGAAGACTGGAAGGCGCTTCTAGAAAAATTCTTGCGCGATAACTTTACGACCCTAACGAACGGAGAGATTCTTGTAGTTCCTGCCGGCAAGGGCGAATTTCGGTTTTTGATAGATCAGCTCAAGCCCAACAATGACGCTATCTCCCTTGTTGATACCGACTTGGAAGTAGACATCGAGGTACTAAACGAGGAGCAAGCCAGAGAAACTCTTCAACGGCGTGTGAGCAAAGCACAGCGTGCTCCTGGAACTGCCGAAGGTAGTTCTGCGGGTGGAAGTATTGAGTTCGATGGAACAGAATTAGGCCAAGTAAGACCAGGCGAATATGTGGATTATACTGTGGGAGATTGGGAACATTCACAAGGTATCGAGGTGGAGCTATCTCCTATCGATAATGACGACGATGTCGATTTGTTTATCACTCCTGCCGGACCGAAGCAGCGGACAAGGCCTCGAGAGGATGAACATGTCTTTGGGGATTTCTCGTCAAGGCCCGTCAAAAGGATCAGGATAAAGCGTACGAATGCTGAACTTGACAATGCGGAAGCCCTTTGGATGTCTGTTTGTGGATACCAGGATCCTAGTAAAGAGGTCCATACTACACAAGAACGGCCGATCAAATACCATCTTCGAATAACTTCTTTCGACGGCTCGCTAGATGCTGATTACCAAGACGTTGCCATGAACGGTAATGCTCCACTAAGTCCTGACGAAGGACGTTGCAAAAATTGCCACCAATTGGTCCCGCGTCAGACTATGATTCTCCACGAAAACTTCTGCTTCCGCAATAACATCCTCTGTTCCAAATGCAATAATGTCTTCCAAAAATCCTCGTCGGAATGGCGAAACCACTGGCATTGCACTCACGACTCTTCTTATGGCAACAGCCTTGTCTCTCACGAAAAACATGACACGCTTCTGCATACCCCTCGGCTCTGCCCAAACTGCGATTACCACGCAGCAAATACACCAGATCTAGCTCACCACCGCACCACCACTTGCCCGGAGAAACCAATCCTCTGCACCTTCTGTCACTTGCAAGTTCCGCAGCAAGGTCTCGATGACCCCCCGCTCTCCGATCCAGAAGTCATTCTCTCTGGCCTCACACCACACGAACTCGTCGACGGCGCTCGAACAACCGAGTGTCATCTCTGCGCCAAGATCGTTCGCCTCCGTGACATGTCCACACACTTAAAACACCACGACTTACAACGTCTTTCCCGAACTAAACCTCGTATATGCCGCAACGTCAACTGCGGCCGCACTCTAGACGGCGTAAGCGGAAACAGAGAGATCAAGCGCGAACAATCGAACCGCAACGAGCTAGGCGTTTGCGATACGTGCTTCGGCCCGCTCTACGTCTCGATGTACGACCCCGAGGGCAAAGCGCTCAAACGACGCGTCGAGCGCAAATATCTCACGCAGCTCCTAACAGGATGCGGGCAGTCATGGTGCCGGAATGAGTATTGTAAGACTGGCCGCCGAGATCTAGGGATGGTGAGAGCGGACGAGGCTGTTACGAGTAAAGAGGCCCTAGGTATGATCAAGCCATTCTTGGAAGGGTTGAAGGATGCAAGGAATCCGGTGCATTTTTGCACGGAAGAGGTAACTCAGAGGAGGAGGCAGTTGGCGGAGATGATTGCTGCCGAGGGGTTGGGGGATGCGAAGGGGGAGGGAAAGGGGAAGAAAAAGGAGGGAAAGAGGAGTGAGTATGATGTCGAGTGGTGTGTTGCAGCACTGGAGGCGGAGGGAGGGGATCTGGATAGGGCGAGGGGGTGGTTGAGGAATTGGGCGCCTATGAGGGGGGAGGGAGGTCGATGAAATTCATATCAGCTTAGATACTGATAGATCTCAACAGATACAGCTGTTGATAGAAGATCAACGGTGATGCATTCCTTTGCCACAGTTCAGACCTGGGTATACTATACGTCTTGAGATCCCATGCAGCATTTTCAACAACCATCCTCAAGAGATCTCCTTCCCCTATATTCCCCTCCCTCTCTTCACCGCCAACTTGCCTGGCCCCCTTTACCCCCCTCCTGTCCCACCCAACCCAACACTCCCCTTACTCGAAAATATCCCCATAATCCCAAACCCGACGTAGAACAAGCCCAGCGGATACGCCACCAGTCCCCTCATCCCCCTCATCCTCCCCACGGCGCAAAACATCCCACTGCTGCTGTACGTGCACCACACAATCGCCAACGAACTGATCACATACCCCACCGCTGTATCCATCGGCAGCAGCACCCCAACCAAGCTCGTCCCCACCAGCGGCAGCAAGCAATACCCCAGCACGCTCGCGCTGCGCGGGAACGTCAGTGTGCTACTCAGCGCGCTGCTCGAGGAAGCGGAGGAAGGGGGGTGGTGCGGCATGTCCGGGGAGTTGCCCTGATCGGGCGGGGGGGACATGAGGCTGAAGATTGTGTGAAGGGAGAGGGAGCCGACGAGGGCGAGGCCATAGATATAGCCGAAGTGGACTTTGCCGCTGAAGAGGAGGAAGGTGCCGAAGAGGAGGAAGAAGAGGATGGGGCCGGCGAGGTCGGAGTCGTCCATGATGTGTTGGTCGACGCGGGCGAGGGGATTGAGAACTGTGAGGGTCTGGGCGTGTTGTTAGATTGGTTAGCATTGGGGTTTTTTGGGCGAGGCAGCGTTTGCGTCTCCCAGATTCTCCACATGGGGCCCCCTCGAAGTGGAGATATGAAAGCTGATGCCTACCTTGACCTTAATATGCCCAAAATTCACCCCCAACTCCTCCAACAGCGGCGGTTCCCCCTCATACCCCTCCGTCCCAAAGGCTGCCAGCCACCCCGTTCTCAAGCCCCCCTGTTCCCCCATCCGCCCGCTCACGCCCGCGGGCGCTGCTCCGCCGAAGCCTCCGTAGGCGCTGCTTTGGGGTGCTGGGGCTCCATAGGTGGACGGGTAGGAATACTGGGCTTGGGCTGGGGTGCTGTGGCCGGAGACGGGGGCGCCGGAGTATTGAGAGGGGTAGAATTGAAGGTTGGAAGGGTTGTAGGGGGGTTGTGGAGGGGGTTGGGAGTAGTATTGTGCCATCGGCGGTGGGAGAGGGAGAGCTGGGTGAAGGAGGGGAATTGGGGGTCGCCGCGGTAGATTGGCGAGTTTTGTTCGGATTTTTTGAGTCTTCAGATATGAGCTTCGAGGGTTAGATATAGCTGTTGTAGGAGGGTGATATATTTGTGAAGCTTGGGTTTCTGGTGCTTGTGAGGGCGACGTGTCCTACAGGTGCACACTTGATATGGACAGGACACGATTCTTCTATCGCGGCGCCTTCCCAGTCTATCAAATTGCACTTCAATCTCACAAATAGAAGGACAGAAGCCTGCAAGTCTTTAACGTTTCATCCAACCCAATCTACTGCGTCTCAAATCCTCTCAATCGAAATCTTGTTATACGATTTTCATAGAACCACTTTGCTCAGATCTCCCATCCGAAGATGTCGCTTGAGGAAAGGGACCAAGTTCTGCCTATGTCTCTGCTTGATCTATTATCCAACTCCCTTATACTCGCTCAAATATGTCCACACTTGGGAACACCGACTCTTCTTGCTCTAGCTGCTACATCAAAACATTTTACGTCCCTGATGTACGGCTCACCTTATAGCTTTCGATATCTCAATTTATCCGCATTGAAACATCGCCTATCTCCTACAAACGTTGCCGTTCAGGAGAGATGGCGTCAAGGTTACACAGGCACATATCGGACGGTGGACGACTATTATTCCGTAGCTTTGAGATGGGTTTTCGGCTCTCTCAAGAGGAGAAACGTCCTCGCAGACGTGACTACTCTTGTTTTGGACGGCCTATCGGTTCCAAACGCTCTTCTCAGTGACATCCTCTGCGACGCGTCCTTCAATGTTCGCATGTTATCCATCCGCAGATGCGTTAATATAAGCGATCAAGGTTTAAGGCAAGTTTTGAAATACATTATGAGGCCTTCCCGTCCAGAAGGAAGTCCCAAGTTGAAAGGACTCTACTACTTTGGATACCCAGATCGGATTAGTAATGTCACTGCAATAAACCACGATAGGATTACCCAGGCTACGGTAATGGTCGGAGTGACTTCGTCTCCTGGAGCGCAGCTTGGGATGCAGCTACATCGCAGATCTTTGTCTGAAGCTTCGAATAACTGCATAACAAAACCTAACGATGAAGATGAGACTGGGATTGAAATTCATCGCTACGACTGGTACACAACCCCTGGGGAAATAATATCTCGACAGATCGATTCGGAGTGGGTGCCAATCCTGCAAGCTTGCTCAGGGGTCATATCTTTCGATGCTGTTCTCTGCAGACATAACAAAGAAATCTATTCAAGGTGTAATATAGCGACGATTGATCTAGGAGCACAAGGCTGCCAAATCTGTCACAGCTCGCCAGAAGGCCCTGCTTTTGCTGGAAAATCGCCTATTGACCAACTGCCTCTTCTCAACCCACCGCCTTTGCACTCTTCCTCCGTACGCGCAGCACAGAGACCTGCCTTGGGCGAATCATTCACTCCACCATTCTTTGCACGGTGCCGAGATTGTCTAGAATCTCGCTGGTGCGAAGGATGTAACGTCTGGTGGTGCGAGGATTGCTACAGTGTATCAAAGGCACAGACGCAAAATATAGGCAAGGGGGAAGGCAAGGCAGATGTCGAGGGGAATGGTAATGTCAACATAAAGGTACACCTTGGTCTTTGTGTTCAAGGCTGCCTTATGGAGGAAATGTATCATGGATCCGGCGAAGGAGGGATGTGGGGTTAACCTACCACATCTCCAAGGTTGATAATGTACGCTTGGAATATGGATTCTCACCTACTTTACATCATTCGTAATGATTATGTCTGAGCAGTCGGTCCGCCAATTGGTCAACCCGCCAACTCATCCCCTCACATCTTAGAGTTGTTGCAGTCCCCCCCCCAAGAACTCAAAGCTAACCACCATCCAACCGCACAGATGGGCGTCACCAGAACCTGTTTCGAATGCAAAAAGCAATGCGCCACATGCCGCCACATCACCCAAAGAACATGCTTCTCCTGCAAAAGCACATACTGCCTCATTCACCATTCCGGATGCACCAACACTCATGTGAGTTGAAAAATTTCATCTAAAGTCGTCCTTGAGGTTTCTGATTCTGGAATAGTGCGATTGGTGTGCTCCAGGCGGGTATCGGTGGGGGGGAGACAGTAGGGTTATTAGGGGGCTGCGTGGAGGTGGGGAGGGGGAACGGGAGGTACTTTAGGCGGTGGCTCAGGATTGCAGGAGGGTTGCTTGGGTGAGAGGCTTTGGTGAGGCGTGGGGCGGGCGTCGGCATAGACAATGAGAGCTGCGAATAGGGGCTTGCGCGTAAGATACACCCGGATGAACCCGTATCGCAAGACAGAGCTTCTAGATCATCAGCAGTCAACCTGTCAAGACAACAATTCTTCTCTTTACGCAAATGACCCGAACGCAAACGACCCGAGCACTATCCTGCCCACCGACAAGCGGAGCATGCTCAAATAGCGCAAGAAACCCCATCAACAAGCAGCGAACCTGTCCGCACTCAACTGAGACACGAAGATGCGACCAGACTAAATATTACCCCTCGATGCAGAAGCGCTGACTGCTGCTCCTTCGCCGTCAAACAGCGTAGGATTGGGATACACGTAGCGATTTTCATCATCATACTACTGTAGAGAAGATGATGGCCTTTTGGATCCCATGATTAAGGAGACTGACGCTCTGGATATGTAGTAAGGGACAGGCTTTACATAGCTTAAATGTGTTTCTGGTATAAGCTCGTACTGGTGTGGGGCTGGCTGTAGATTTGGGGACGTCCGCTCGTGCAATGCAGGTTTGTGAGTTCTCTTGGAGGGTGTTGTTTGGTTTTGGTTGGGTAGGGGGGGGGGAAGGCTGTAGGGGGAGGTGCATGGCGAAATGCAAAGAGCGTGTGTTGTTGACTGGATGGAATTTTTTTGGAAAAAGGGGGAATTAGAGAAGTGTTTTTCGTTGCGATGACGCTAAGCTATGTATCTCGTTCCCAACACTCATCAAGCATATGATCGTTTCCTACCTTGGATATCAAAGGTTTTCATTGGTTCGTAGAGAGTCAGATGGAGCGTACTTTTTTGCAATAATCAAAAATAAAAGTTAGGCCGAGTCATCGATATGTTCCGTTGAAACGTTCTTGCCAGAAAACTTTTGGAATGATACAGTCAAGGTCATTCTTGCATCACCAGTCTTTCTTACGATGAAGCTTCTCCACGAGACCTGTCAAGCTGCACTCGCGTCTTAATAACCTATATCGAACATATGGCTCCGCCAGTAATCGCCCCGGCGTTTGCAGCGGTTTAGATATGGAGCAACGCCACATCTTTTCCGCAGTGCGATGTCTGCGAGGTGGTACGTTTTCCAAATCCGATATGTGTTGTAGGATTTGATCGCGATTACGGAAACAATGCTCATAAGGTTATGGCCAAGTCCGCTGAGACGACCATGTCAGCCATCGAAGCGATGAGTGAAGAAGAGGATCTGTAACAAGTCGTGGACATTGGGAAAAGGGAGGTTCGAAGGAAGCGAGATGGCCAGGAGAGGGTGATGGTGTAGAGGACGGTGAGGGTCAAGCTGGGAATTGTAGAAGTCGGAGTGCAGGCGCGTGCTCAAGATTCCAGCGGTGAGGTTAGACGCACCGTTGCTAGCCTGCCAGAGCCATACGCTGAAAATTTTACTATGCGTCTTGGATGAGACGGATGAGACGATGCATTTGCGCCAGCTATGAGATGTGGCGAGGACTGATTCACTGCGCTGCGTTCGACTGGGACTCACTTTATTAGGTATCGAGCCTTTTGGAGCTCGAGACAGGAGGTGCTTGCGATGTGTAGTGTAACCTCTCTCGCTCGAAGCTCTTGATCATTGCGTGGTTTTTGGAGGCGGTGTAACCATCAGAGTGGGATCAAGCCCGAAAGCTAATGTTGGAAATCATGTTACTCACTTCTCCTTGATGTTTAGCCGCACCGACATTATGCACAGACTCATAAATTTCAGTGGTGCTCGCTCATAAGAATGTAATTTTGAGGAACTTCGGTTCATTGCCAATTTGTATGAGGATTCCTTAATTCTTCAGCTTGCTTGTCCGAGGTCAAGAAATTATGCTTGTTCAAGTCGCCATGAACAATGCCCAAACCATGCAATTTCCCCACAATGGCCTCGCACGCAGGAAGGTCAGAGATGGTAGCGCGTCGACCCTCCATATGTTCGATGATGAATCCAATGACCCGGCTCTCTTCTGTCAAATAACCTAAGAATTTTGGGTCGATGTGGTGGCCATCAATCCATGAATATGCCTGAGTCTCGGCAGTGTAGTAGCCAACCTCCTAGGGGGATCTTGCGAATTTGGCGATTATTGGTTTCTCAAATTCTAGGGAAGATACTAAGTAGACGTTTATCTTCAGCCCCTCTCCGATACTCAAGGAGAGGTAATCAAACGAATTTGGGTGCCACAAGGGATTGTTTGAAGGAAAGATTTCCTTGGACTTCTATATGAAGTGGCGGGAACGATTATCCACTGTTCGTCCAATGCGGCCACAGTTCCAACTGCCTGTGGGAAACGGCGGCAGTATTTCTAAGAGGATTGGAGGGAAGCATAGATCATCAATACCGTAAATTCCAGGATCGATAGTAACGCACTTGAAGTGGGTTCTGTCCACAAGGATTCTATGATGGCTAGGCTCACTGTCGTCCGGATCTGCCTCTTGATTCAGAATCCCAACCTTTTGAAGATGCATGGTATCGACCGACTGGCTTCTGAATTCCTGATATGCCGCAAAGGAAGTTCTCTTGCTGACAATAATCGATCAAGCTTGCTCAGTTATGGTTTTAGTTCAAGCATCCAGTGGACTGGTGCGCACATTCGTTTCCAACTGTCTAAGGTTAGACGAGACAGAATCATCGACGCCAAACCTTTGCCTTATACAGGATCTGTTTTAGCGTTCACCAAGCGTCTACAAGAAATTTGATGAATGGCAGCGCCAATTGATGCACAGCGTAAAGGGATGCACAGCGTAAAGGGATGCACAGCGTAAAGGGATGCACAGCGTAAAGGGATGCACAGCGTAAAGGGATGCACAGCGTAAAGGGATGCACAGCGTAAAGGGATGCACAGCGTAAAGAGATGCAAGAAGGCGCGACAGCAAGCGCCTTAGAGGCCTGCGACATTAGCTAATGGTATAGTTTGAACAAATAGCCACACATCTCATACAAGGTACAAACACTCATATCCTTACTTTCACATCAAAAACAAGTGAGAGCAACTTTTACTTTTAAGACTGTCGATTTAATCTTCCCGTCGTTAAGAGACAAAATCTAAAACACAACTTTTTAACTTCGTTACTGTGCTTCTCTTAAGTTCTTATATAGAACGTTTCAAAGAGTTCTTCATTTGTTTACAAAAGATGAAGGAGTAGTAGTCTTTCGCTAACGAGCATTTCAGGGCTTCTTTCTCGCCCGCTCCATCTCTCGATTTCTCTAACCTCACTGCCCCTTGCGAGTCTCAGCATTGTCGCTGTTGTTTCAGTGACTGCACTGTCGAACTATGCCTACTAAATCTGCTGAGGGTGTGGCTATAGACAAGAGGTGTGTACTTCAGTACGTCTATTGGCTCCCTTGGATGATGGTGGTTGGTAAAAGAGTCCAATTGCTAAAATGAAGGTCTCGGCCCTAATGGTGGCCAAGGTGCAGCTCTGTGGTAATGCTAAACCTATGGACCCCTGCGCCCAAGGAACAGTTTGCGGTTCTCACAACGTCGGTCTGCCCATGAGTAATCCGTAGTACGTTAAAAAAAACCCCCAAATTGGTGCTTCATTCCACCAGCCAAGAACTCTCAAATACAGGCTCAAGAACTGCACGATTCGGTTTTCTGAACGCAGGTGCCGTGGCAATCAGCATCATCATCATCGCACTTTTTACCGTGTCGGTTTTCGCACTTGTAGCCCTGTGGGCAGTGCATCGCATTATGTTGTCCTGACCCGCACGAAGTGGGTGTAGGTGATTGAGCGGTGGAGATACAAGCGCCGCCGCAGTACCCGCTGGTTGGGCATGTCATTGTGGGTGTACAAGTCGATCCGGTCGGACAGCCATATCCGAGGCCGACGGTGCAGACTGTTGTGCTTGGAGTTGATGCGGGCGTGGAGATACAGGCCCCGCCGCAGTACCCGGAGGTTGGGCATGTCATGGTAGGTGTACATGTTGATCCGGTCGGACAGCCGTATCCAAGGCCGACAGTGCAGATTGTTGTGCTTGGGTTTGACTTGGGCGTGGAGATACAGGCCCCTCCGCAGTACCCGCTCGTTGGGCATGTCATGGTAGGCGTACACGTTGATCCGGTCGGGCAGCCGTATCCAAGGCCGACAGTGCAGATTGTTGTGCTTGGATTTGGCGCTGGTCCTGAAGTTGTCAAAGCATGGGTCTGAAGAGCCGCCAGTGTAAGACTTGAAAGTAGTAGTTCAGACTTCATGTTTGTATGGAGCAAGAGGCCTGGATTGGAATTATCTCGAAAATAATCACGGTAGAGCAATTGCTCAAGTTCACAATTGTAGTCCGTGGATCGTCTTAAACCATTCACCAAGAGCGGGGAATCTCGATCCATAGGTCGTGTGACAAGAAGCCAGGACAGCATGGTTCGTATTCATGGAGATACACAGCCAAAAGAAAGATAGCGCACCTCGATTGGCACCGTGCCAAGAGCAATCAAATGCAGCAACTATTGAACATATACAAGGCTAAAGTCGCGTGAACCTGTGACAGGCTAGAAACATCTAGTGGCTGCCGCTGAGCGATTAGTCAAGGCCGGGTTTGCTGTACCACTGGGCTTGGCCAAACTGGACTCGCCTAATTTGGACCAGTCCGGGTAGGACCGCCCCCAGGTTCCAAGAGATGTCGTGCATGTTGACATGGCCAGGCTCTTGCGGGCTCGTATTTCTTCCACATGAGGAATGCTATGATCCGTTGGGGCTGGAACTTCCCGAGATGGCAGATGCAGTATTGTCTGTTCCCCTCAGGATTACTTGCGATGAGATACTTAAAAGGACAGCTTCTCCCGGGCTGGAGACGTGCTGTTGCTTTCATCTCGGTGTATGATACTCACCTCATCTCTATCAACTCCAAAGAATATTTATCGGCACCATGAAACTATCCGGCTATTTCAAGGGCGAGCTCCTCCTTGGGGTATGCTACTTGATTAGCGGAGGCTATGCCGCATGTAACGCTGACAAGTGAGCGATACCACTGTCCATCATGTTCGTCCGAGTCCTGTTAGTACTCACCCATGTCAGCTGTTACCGCGCCATGTTCCCGTCCGCCGATCCAACTCGCCAGGCTTCCGCGCAGTCCTTTTGCCAGACGTACACACAAGCGGTGGTGACGGCCACGACCGGATTCAACCCTCGTTTCACGTCGGCTTGCGGTTCCGACCCTTCAAAGTATAGCTCGGCCTGCTCTTGCGGCCCTACCCCCACTTCAGCGGCCCCATGTGCGCCCACCCCAAGTCAAACGTTCCAGAACGGAGGTTTCGAGTGTGGGATCTCCCCGTGGCGAGCGCTCGTGGCGCACGGCACGACATATGCTCTTACTTCTCCCGGAAAGAGCGGATCATTTGCTTTCGAGGTTGACCAAACTGGCCCCATTGACGGTGTAGGACTCGGTCAGGCCACTCTGTCGCAGCTTATCTATATTACTCAAGGAACTCAGTATGTCTTGACCTTTGACACCTTCTTCAACTCCGGGAACGCCGGCTTTATCGGGGTCAAGTTCAACGGCCAGCCCCAATCCACGGTCGACGCGCGGGACCATTTAGGTCCTGGTGTGTGGAACTCCAATACCATCACGTTCAAGGCCACGACCGGTCAATACATCCTCGAGTTTGAATTCCTGTTTGGGTCGAGCAATGTAGTGGCCAAGATTGACAACGTCAATCTGACTCCAGGTACCTAGATAGTGATCAACGAAAGAGGTGGAAACTGTTCGACGTGAAGGAGTAGCAGTCTTAGAGAGGAGATTGTGGGTGAAAGCAGACGGTACATAAGTCCTTTAGGTAAACGAAAAGTATTAGGATGAATTCAAATGATAATTATCAAACCAGCAGTAAATTCCAACGTGCGATTGAGCAAAAGATAAAATGGTAACTACACATTCAAGGGATCGGGCCACTAGCAGTGTTGTGGTGGGATTAACGAGAATGTAAAAGATGTAAACACTGAAGACCATGGGTCGGCGCAGTACAACAAGCATATCTGTGGTATTAATATTGCAAACGTAGGCAAGATGAGAACTCGATGATAAGACTCGCTGAAACCGCTACAAGAGTACTAGAAAAAAGAGACTACGAACGACGATATACAAACGCTTTACAAAGGCGCAGCTCTGTATATCATCTTCATCCAAGTCGTGCCACGTTGAGAGCTTGACGTATCCGCCATTTCCTAGCACTACAGTAAGTACGGTAGAAACCCAGGTGGAAGTGCATCTGACATTATTGCATTATACGCAGAGGCGCACACTTACTGCGAGGTGGTTGATTTGAATAGAGAACCTCAGCAGAAGTTGGGTATTTGATAGTTGCATTTCGCTGCTATCAATCTAATCGGCTATAAACGTCGCATTTATAATCCTTTGCTGTTGTGACTTTGTTTCCTTTGTAGTAGACTGCGAAGCAGCATTCAATGTGAGATTATGAGCTTGTTAGAAGACGAGGTCATATGGGGGCATATTGATATTTTGGTTGTTGTTAGAAACTCTACTAGCGGGCCCCAGCCCTACCAGCCCTATGAAGGCGGAGATTACCATCTTCCCTATTTTCAACAGAGACCGACATATTGACGAAGTCGATTCTCATTCAGTTTTCTCTTGTATTGTCATCGAAGCTAACGACGACGAGCCGAGGGCCCGAGCCTTCAGATGAAAGATCATGAACAGTGCTCTTTGCTTTCTTTCGATCTTTCTCTGATCTTCTGAAAAGAGATTCGAAGTCGCAATTGAAACGATAAAAATTGAGAACGAAGCGGAAGAAGAACTTAAGATGAAGAAGTTTAATCTATGATCTTCTGAATGACGGGAATGAGATTTCTCGTCTAGAAGAGAGTCAGATATTTGAGATGAAAGATAAAGGTATGAACACGAAGTAAAAATCTGCTTCGATATTTTAGTAAGGGAATCAGATTAATTGTAATGTGAACAGCGAAGATCAAACTATCAAATACTTCGCTTTTAAAGAGATTCTCTATCTAAATTAAAGTACCTCGCAGTAAGTGTGCGCTGGCAAGTGTGCGCTGTAACTACATAGATTATACGCTCCGCCAACTTCCCGCCACCGCTTCTACCATTCATCCTCCTGCGTCCCCTGGTCCCATTGCTCATATTGCTTCAACAACCCAAGCCCGCATGCCGACGCAGTAACAATGTGATTAACATCTGCATCAATGAATAAGATTCGAAGAGTTTTGCCACGGGTGCTACGACATCATCGAAGTGTAGAGGAGTGACGGAGCTTCAAAGAAGCTATCACTATGGTGTGGATTCCACAGAACCGCTCTGAGGACTTGCAAAGCGGTGAACTTGACGTCTAGAAGGAGTGGTCTGATCGGCGATTGCTGTAGTGGGGGAGACGAACGAATATCAACGAGAGGACTGGTTGTTCTGAACGTCAGGGTTTAAAGTAGTACCTCCCGTATTTAACCTTCCAATAACTGAATCAGGTATGGATAGTCGAGTACTCACTCATCGAACATCTATAAGGTAGTACACTTTCCTAGTTTCGCCTGAGACTGTATTGTAAAGTCATAATAAAAGTGAATACCACATCCGGTACAGAGGCGCCTACTCGGAACTCATACTACATATGCCCTCAATTCTCCCAACCGACAAGCCCCAGAGAGCTGCAAAGTATCCATTCATCAATCGAGATCCTTGACAGTTCGGCTCTTTCGAGCCATGACGTTCTTTCTTCACCATCCCACCGTCATTATTTCTGTTGAGACGTGCAAATCCCTTATACGCAGTTTCTGATCCCGCCAATGAATCCATCAGGTCCTGATGTCTTGGTTGTAGCATTTCATCCTATTTCCCATTTTCCGCTCTCATCCTCACCTTAGGCTTAGGCTAGAGCTTGTGTGTAAGAGCAGGATGGCATGGCAATCGTAGCATTACAATAGCGTATAATATACGAAACGGGATGATAGTTCTCGTGAGTGATGGGGTGGCCGGTAGATGGTAGTAAATGGCGAAGGGTTAAGCTGTGTATGGGTTGTGGTAAGCGGGGTGTCGGGTGAGGGGGGCAGAAGGGCTGATGGGTGGGTGGCCTTCTGGCGAATCGTGATGGTGGGAGTGCTTGGGGCGTAGGATATCAGATAGAAACTGTACCGGTATCTGGAGATGTTTAGAGTTGTATATTTCCCTGTATGAGGGGTATGGTACCTCTTTCGGCACGCCGAAGAGCAGCCAATAACCTTGGCATAATCTTTCAAACTCGTAGATTCCAAAAAGAAAACCTCTCAACGGATCAGGAGAGGGCTATACAGTTATAGCTTTGATTCTTCATCCTCAATCGTCTTTCTGAATACATCTAGTTAACTTGACGAAGGCTCGGCAGATGCAGCGGCCCCCTCAGGCACCTATGTATATTTGTTTCTCTAAAACATGTTTAAAGTAAGCCACATGCCGTCAATGATAGTAGGTCTTTCCATGCATTTCTTTCCGACCTTCCGTTATATTCAAAACAATTTCTTGAAGTTTGCGCCGCGGTTATTGCAGTAAATTTTTCTCTGTGCGAAAAGCTGAAATGAGTAAAGCAATAGTATGTTGTAGATAAGGAGTCGATTGTCGTTGATAGGATTCATTCTACGAGCGTTAGGTCAATCAAAGTCATTATGGTCAAGTCTGAACGAAGGCGATTGATGAAGAAAATATAAGTCATTGTGGCAATGCTTGATGCTCGGTTGCTTGGTGATGCCGCCGAAAAGCCAGATAGATTCGTAAATAGTTTTGAGGTGGATTCGTGCGGTCGCCGAAAGTATTCTGCTGTTTCATAGCATACAACTACATGAAATGCCGCTGTCAGTTAATATCCTAGGTAGCTAAATCAGTAGAGTAATTGATGACTGGTAATTTGGAATTTGCTGCTTATTAGGGGCTTTTGGTGAGCAGACTCGTCTCAGATCAGAGAGCGAGTCCATACGCCTTGTTTCCATGTATTGCTGCTCTATGAATTGAACTAGTAATATCGTACAGGGAAAGGCGACTCAGGAAGGGCATAGTTTGGGGCGTATCGTTGCTCGAGGTTGTGATAGAAGATTGATTTATACCAGAATCTTGTATGAGGTCTTGAAGGTTACGACCTTGGAGCTGCGTGCAATAGGCTATTTGTAGACTTCAGTGTGCAGTCACCTTTCGAGTACCTGTTCTGTGTGAATACGCAGAAAACCTGAGGAAAACTCCTTCGACTAGGAAGATTCATGAGGTGGCCAGAGCCGCAGTGTTTACTCTGACGCTCGCGTTTCGGACGCGCTCAATGGTCCTGCTTTGTCGTTATCCGCGCCTTGCTTGCTGCATTGGTCTGGTCCAAGTATTTGATGATATGAGTTCGATCTTTCCTCGCAGCCTAAAGGTGTGCTGTTGTGGCGAAAAGAGAGATGTTCCAATGTTATTGCATGACAAATCTGAAAATACATGGTATAGGGAGTGTTTGCCTGATGCCTTGTTGCCCTGGCATCCAAGCTGTGTTGATAGAATGATTGGTTCAGCAGGCATAAGGGGAAGTCGGTAGAACCTGCCATAAACCACGACTGCAAGATAGGGTCATCTTACTTGCATCAAAGCTCATATTATTAGGCAATCTAGGAAACCAGTTGTGCACTCAATAACAGACTGGGGTCTGTGGCTACTGACTACGGAATGAAAGGACTGTCACTTATCGTGGTAGACAGCTCTGTTTAAGGAGGCTGGTTTTTCTTTGCTGATTTTCGCCTTCCCCCTGGTGGTAAAACATTTCTATGCTTGCTAAAGGGTTCATAAAACTGAAATGCCGTTCTGAGTATCACCAGCAGTCAAGGTAATACAAGACTCGATTGGCCTCAGGGACCTCTTATTGAATCGCCGTAATGCGTCTCCTGCCTCATGACGCATACACTTACCGCCTATGTAGAAGTTCGGTGTCATATTTGCCGACGTGATTGGCTCCTGCCTCAGTCAAACACATCAGTGTCAACTTCTTCTTGCCAATGGTTTGTGTCAGGTCAGTAATCGTTCACCAGTGGGTGCAAGAAGTCGTGGTACAATACCCGGCTTTGCCGAGACAATCCTTTCTGCAATCACTGGTGGTTCTCCGGAGTCTGCTTACGACCAAACGAGAGCTTTCCAAAGCTTCGTGTACAATCTTCGGCAAGTGTTTTCGATATCTTTAGGGGTAACAAATTATTGGACATGCTCTACAGCAGCGATTCCGCTCCCGCGTCTAGAAATGCCCTCCTGACCTCGTTGCAGATAGAAGCACATGGAAAAGAACAAGGAGAGGCAAGATACGTTATGGACTTCTTGTTGTTGTTTTCCATCCATTAGCGATAAAGGCGTCGTTGGCCGTCCTGTCTTCAACGTGTCTTGGGCCCCCGGATGTAGCAGTTTTTTTGCAGGCCACTCAAGTTTCGCCGGTTCGAATTGAAATATAAGATGCAGAGCCTACCTCCTGAGTTTCTGTTGCTTTCATATATGTTTATCTCGATCTCTCGTCGACTTATAAGTACTTTTTCCGCAATCCCTTTGAATTGGAGCCCCGGCATTGGACCCTAGAGATAGTCAACAGCGCCAAGGCCACAGCACCAGGTCAGAGCTCATTTATTTCTATGTCTAATTAAAAAACAGCCTTACACCTCAGTGGTACCGGATATCAGTATCGCTAACTCATATTCATCTATCTTAGCAGAAAAACCATGTCGAACTCAGCCACCTGTGTACCGAGCAGGTCGGCATCGTCAATGACGGCCGTCGACGCTCCAGACACCAGGCTTTCTCGATGTGAACATGCTCATCGCACCATTACAAGACAGGCCCATGAATACCCAGCCAGGACTTACTTGCAAGGAATGGGTTCGTGGTTGCCCCCGCTAGGGACTGTCGAAAATAGAGATACTTTCGATCAAGGCAATGATTCTAATCAAAGCCACCGTACCCTACAAGCTGGCTTTGAAGAACAAGTCAACAATATTGTCTGCCCGACACCGACGTCGCAAGGTTTGACGCCGATGGAACGCTTCGAAGCGGAGGGTGTTTCCGAGCAGCCTTTCAGCTCTGCGAGGGTCAATGCAAACCATAACAAGGACGCTGGGGGAAAGGCGGGTGGGAAAAGTCGATAGGTTGCTCGTGGATATGGTGGAAATTATCAAGTCCGTAGCAAGATTGCGCAGGATGTCTGGAGCTCGGAGATAAATAGCCTGGAGCTGTTGGATAAAACCTCTGGATTGTGTATATAACGCCTGGAGCTTCTGAATTGCACAGTCTTCCCTCTCCCTTGATCATTCCTTTCCTGTTGTCTGAGTCAAATAGAGACGGTCAAGATAGATAGGCGCCACACTAAGCAGGGCTGTTAGCTCAGCAAAGACCACAATCTAGCCATAACAGATTTGCCCTATCTTCTTACAATCATCTGCCGATCGATCAAGAGACCGTTGGCTTATATCGCTATTCGCGCATACAGCCTTTGGCTAATGTGAAATTTGCAAGCAGTCCATCAATCCTTATTCCACCCATGAGCCTCGTATACCCCAAGCCACTGTCCTCTTTTTTGGTGCTCCATGAAGCGAAAAAGCCATGTCCGCCAGAGTCGCATGACGCGTTGTGCTGGCCGAGTGCCACGAACGCGAATAACTGTTGGTACTCAAGAATCGTGTATTCAGGATGAGCATTCGAAAACATTGACGAAGTGGATGATGATAATGGAAGGTGTGATCAATGTCCTCGTAGAGTAACAGCCATAGGAATAGGGTATATAGCTAGTAATCTGGTCGAAGCCCTTTCCAACCGGTCGAAGTGCGTTATTGACTCTTTGATGTAGAGAGGCAGGGCAGACAATTGTATAGTCGAGTTGATCGAAGTAGACGAGTTCGCAGCGAAGCTGACCGCGTTGACCATGCAACAGAAACACAACAAGGTGGTGTGCCTTGGGGGATGCAATATTATGAAAGCGGTGAGTTTGATTATAATCTGGGTATCGAATAAGCTCATTGCGTGGTTTATATTTTATGAGAATTCCTTATACTCCATGGCCAGAACCTATGGTGTAGTGGTATGCGGTTACTTGAATGCGACCAGCCATTACACTAGGGTCAATGTCACCAAACAAAGTAAAACTTCTCAAGTCGAGGTTTTCGGAAGACTGACATCGAGTCGGTCCGAGCTTTTTGCCCCTTGTGTCCGGTGTTCGACCCACAGCACTGGCAAATCCTTTTGTTCATAAACAAACCTTTTTCTCAGGTTGGTAACCTGCGAAAGCTCTATCTGATATTCAAAGTACATCTTTATAGACTGGTTCTGAAGGTACGTACCACTTCAAGTGGCGTTGTCAGCGCTCATGTACAACAATGGGCACGCTTTTAAACAGTGTCCAGTGTTCTTTCCTGGAAAGCCCACGATTATACCCATCTGTGCGTGACTTCCTTCTCCATCCGTCATAACGTCGCCCATCAAAGATTTGCGAGATTAAAAGTCTGTGACCTTATTAATATAAGGAGCGTACAATGCTCCCCCTACTTGCTTTGCCTGAAGTACGCCCAATACCAACGGGTTTTGACCTTGCTCCTTTGATTGTTCCGGAGAAGTTATTTTCGATCCCATCATAAGTCAGCCATATTCTGCCTCTCGTTAGTTCTACATCTCATCACCGACTCGACGTTGTGGTATTGAAATGCCACCTTTTCTGCAGATACCAACCCCAACCTTCGACTTGTACAGAACGCCAATGAGGGAGATAGCCCCATGGACAATGAGGTCACTGTGCGAGTATTCTAACGTTCTGATTCTGTATCCGTCGCCCTCGCCATTATTCTTCGGTCGTTCCCAGCGCCATCCTAACCATCGCAAGAGCAAGTAGGATCGGTGCAGCAGTAATCCTTGGATGAGAGGGTAGAGGTGGAACAAGCACGACAAATGAAGAACAAGGATGTAGTAGGATCAGTCTACCATTAGCCCTACCGCCAACGCAAACGAATATAGATCAATCTGCAACGCTCGGGACGTAGCATATAGAGTTAGTACGATGCTGCTGAGGTATCAAGTGAAGCTTTCAGTCTAGTATATCAAGTTCGTCTCCAAGTCCAACCAACAGCTTTCAACTTCATGCCGAGATATTACTGAGGTTTATGTGATTTCTTCTGATGCGGTTTATCGTCTGGTTTTGGCGCAAATCAGAGAAGCTCTCAGTCTCGCACACTGCAAGGCCATTGCCTTTCCAATCCTGGAGCAGCTAGTAAGAAGTGAATGGTGTCTGACTGACTTGATCCCTAAGTAATCAGCTTGATCATAGCAAGAAGAGAATCGTGACATGGAATCGACTAGCCAAAACCACCATTGAGTTTTACTAGAATTGTACGGAGCTGTATAAGTTTCAATCCAGCTAGATATTAGACATTAGTCTCCTATTAAGCTACAGATGTACAGAGAGGATTTGCGGAGACGTCCAGGGAGATATATTATGGCAGTAACAAGAAGAAAAGCACACCTAAGTCTGGATTTGGTTGGTTGAGTGCTGCGAAACAGGCGCGTTAAGCGACAAGCGCTCATGGCATTGTACCGCCACGTTAAGATGAATCTCTTAGATAAACCTCACTTTGCCCCACAGTTTGTATCTTAAACTGGGATAGTCCATATTCCATGTGACACTAGATTTTTAAGTAGACTCTGCTGTATGGGCGAATTCCTAACCTGCTTCTCAGTGATGGGCGATCAGTGAGAGCCGTGGTGTGAGAAGCAGAAATCTTTGAGACAAATTAACGCTGGGTACGGACAAGGTAAGGAAATTAGATATGCAAATCCTCGTGCCAAATCTCTTTTTTTCCGAATAGGACTTGACTCAGGCTTATGTCCACGGAAGGTGCTTCTAGACAGGAGTTCTCGGTCGTTTCAGTGCTTGATTGCCGCAATATTCGTCCTTGAATTTTACGGTTCCCCTGAAATTTACTTTTGGAGAAAAGCCTCGCTTGCCCGTATGTAACGAGCGAGGTAGGCGCACTGGAAGACATCGGGTTCTGTCAAAGGGAATTTAGAATCGACGTCGCGCTAACTTGGCCATGACTGCTGCTACTTCCCAGCAGGATGTTAGTTCAGAGCACCTCCAGCACCTCAAAGTCAATGGTACAGCGATATAAGATCCGTCATCGAAGCAACCTTCACGATCAGCTTCCTAGGTTGAACTAAGTCGCATTCGAGTCGATATTCAAAATTCAGGAGACGCAACTGCTGAGAAGTGTTGCTGAGATTGGCCTCCATATGCTCCAACAACTTTGCAATACTGCCGTCCTCAACGCTGGCAGAACAGATGTTTGTCTCGACATGCTGGAGTAGCTTGCTAAGCTTGGTGAACCCAGTAGCGCATTCGGGACACTTAAGCACGTTCGGATAGCTTTGGTAGCAGTCTGGCGTCTGGAGATGCCTGGTGAGATCCGGTTTGCTCAGGTATGACTTTGTGCATAAGGGACACCTCCAGCTGTTCCGCTTTGGGTCCTGATCGGAATCTTGTGCTTCGGTTCTGGGTGGGCCCGCAAGAAGCCATGGCTTTCTCTCATCGATGATGTATGAGCTCGATCCTGAGCTTTGGCATATCAAGGCGTTGATGTGTCTGACTGTCCAACCAGCAGAGCAAGAACCGCTCTCCAAATGCCCGAACATGGTTGCGGTAGAAGTGTATTCCGTTCCCTCTACACAACCATAGCATGCCAGAGGCTTTGGCTGATGGCTTAAGGTATGCTAGATATTGTTAGCAAGGCTTCAAAGAAATTCCTCAGCGAGACATACCACTTTCAGCTTGCTCGCCGTGTCAAAGTGTGTTTCACACTTTGAGCAAAAGGAGCCTCGGTGCACTTCTGCCGTCCTCAAGTGGTCCTTGAGCTCTTCGATAGTTCGATGGTCAAGCGCACACGGTTCGCATACGTGGTGTTTGCCCTCACCTGCCTTCTTATGGGAAAGAAGTAGCTGTGGAGTCGCAAAGTCGACTCGACAAAAATTATCATAGGTGTACTTATGAACCTCTGTTGTCCTCCAATGCTCCTGCAACAGATAGAGAGCCTGAAAGTCGAGTCTGCATTGCTGACATACGTTATGCTTGGGCGAAGCATTCTCATGAGCAATCCTAGCGTCCGAGGTATCGAAAAGACAGTCGCATCTTGCGTCATACTGCCCCTCATGGATTTCACTATCTTGCCAATGAGCTGTCAGCTCTGCGGAAGTGGCGCAGTCGAGACCGCAAGGCAAACAGAGGAAGTGCGTCGCCGGGGTCGCCTGTTTGTGCCTAAGCATGTCCTGGGAATTCGCGAAATGGATGTTGCATCGTGCATCATAAGTGTTCCGGTGAGCCGCTCCATTGATATAATGCAAATTCAGCTCTTCGGGAGTGGCATAGTTGACCTGGCACCGGAGGCAATAGGTGTACAGATGTGAGATATTTTTCTGCCAATGAGCCACACGTGCTTCTTTGCTGAAAAACTCTCTAGCACATGGTTCGCATCGGAACAGATGCTTACTCGAGAACTTCATGTGCTGTTCCAGAGCTTCGTGGCTGTTGAACCAGCGATTGCAATCTTTACAGTATTTCTCGGGCATGTTGGCTCCGAGACCATCTGGTCAGCTCAAGGATCTGAAAGGCTTAAGCGCGTTTACAGCTTACCTAGAGATTGGGTTCCTGCTAGCAGAGAGCTTACTACTTGCCCACGCTTTAAGTATGTCCAGGGTTGATAGTGGTTTCTGGTCGTTTTTCTCTGCCGCTGACGTAAAGATATGAGATGAAGGAGGATGAGAGACGAAAAGGTAGGACATGTGGTGCTTAGCCTTTGCGATGCCTTGGGCAGCAGACCAAGTTTATGTGATGATCCAATATTCACTTTCCCTATGTGTTTCTGTCAGATTTCACTACATCTTGTTGCTTTAGGACGATTCTACTAATACAGATTTTATTAACTGTAAGAGCTAGAGCATTTTACTGACCCTCTTGTCTGGCTGGTCTACTGGTTATGGGTAACCTCTTGCCTAGCAATGTCCTCTCTCAAAACGGTACATCCACCTACGCTCCGAAGGATCTCTGCATGTATCCAGTAAACAAGGAAACGTTCCGGAACTGGCTATTGGGACAAGACCAGTGCAACACGGCACGTTGCTTGGATTGTACATCACAGACATTCGGGCAAACATCATGGCTTGCTCCAAAACCACAGCTCTAAGGCCGTGATGTCCAGGTCCGTGAAACAGTGTCTGAAATATAGCTTTAAACCAAGCCCATGAGGCGACTAAAATTTCATGGCCGCAGATAAAAAGGCCCACTACAGACCCACTTCAGACTCATCGAGCAAACCGGTCAGTGTGACAAAGCTCAGTACAATAAGGCACGCAGTCGCAACCAGACATTGTGGTTACCCAGGGTAGACGTAGCTCCTTGTCCACATACCTTGCTTCAAAATCACCAGTATAGTGCCAAAATCAACAAAGGAAACAAGTCGCATGACTATCATATCCAGCCTAGAGAAATCTTGTTTGCAAAACTCCTCGATATGATTTACCGAGGCCGTGATGGAGAAGGCTTGCCAAAGTAGAGTGTAGCACAGACACAATTCTGTGTCTTTCGTTCCAGCCAGCAAAGAGCATCACGCAGACCAGGACGCCACACCTTTCGTTCCATCCACCGACAAAGTCCATATGTACGTTGGGCTGACTACACGCTTTCCATATGCATTTAGAAGAGTCCTAAGATTTCACAACTCACCAATATCCACGTTCATAAATACAACAGAATCCATCTTCAACCAACTCTGAATTTCACAAGATCTTGCGTAGGGTCAGAGCGTCTGCCGAGCTTTGCATGTTGGTTTTATAGCTCTCGGCCATTTTCACCCTTTAGTGAACACACTTGCAACGGCTTGATTTAGGTAGGTGTAACACATTGCTAATTTTGCATTTTCTTCAATACAACTTTTTCATGCAAATCTCTATATACCAAGTTAACAACAAACCTGTAAAGAGATGTTTGACATCCCGAGCTAATCCACAACTCCCAAATAGAATCCACACATCTAGACCTTCACGTGTTGAGATAGTATAACCCCCAAATAATTTTCTACCGCAGAGAGAAAAACGGGCTTCTCAAGTCCTCTAAATACACACCCCACAATTTTCCCCGCTTCCAAATCAACAACATCCCAAAACGTGTGCACCCCTCCTCTTCCCAACGAGGCAAGCAGTCTAGTAAGCCGCACAGTAAACCCCTTCCGTATAAAAGAAGCTCGAAACCGGCTCATGTCCAGAAGACATGCCGGTTTTTCAAAGAGATCCAGAAACCGCAACGGGCTCTAATTACGCGGTGGGGGGCTGAACATCCGTTTGCTGCATCTACTCGAGTGTTGAGGCTTGTTGGATCAAAGGGGAGGGTGGGTGATTGGGGTGATTGTGTTTGGAGGTTTTGGGGAATATTGGGGTTGGTTGTATGTATGGATGAGTTTGGAAGAGGGGCTTATTTGGGGGATGCTGGGGGCTGCTGCAAGGGGTGGTGTATGAGGGTAAGTTTGAGGGGAGAAGATGAAAGGGGGTCTAGTGTATTGGTGTTATGGAGGATTGGGATAGGTGGTGGGAGAAAGGGAGGGAGGTCGAAAGCGAGGATGTTAAGAGATAGTTGTGTTGTTTAGATGATAAATCTGGATTTTGAGTCGTGAGAACATATCTACCTCTATTGTGAATTTGATGGCTTCTTGATCTCCAACGATGTTATTCTATTTCTACACTTACCGTTTTCACGCTCCTATTGCCTTCAAACTCTTCACCGTATCCTCGATACTCTCTTCTAAAGATCGGTACTTGATCCCCAGCACTTCCATCGACCGGGAATTATCATACTTATAGATCCCTAGCGAAAATCAGCATCAAACCCCTCAAGAGCACAGCAGAACACCCCTACCTCCTTCCGGATAGTCTCCCCCTTTCGCCGACTCAGGCACATTCTCCGCCAATTCCGGAAATTTCTTCCGGATAATAGTGGCGATCTTGCGATTGCTAAAGTACCCTGCCGTGATGAAGAATCTCTTTCCGCCCGCTTCCTCTAGCTCAGCGGCTTTGACGTGGGCGAGGGCGAGATCGCGGACGTCAACCCAGATGAAGGTGCCGGTTTCGGGGATGGTTTCTTTGGCTTTTCCGGTCATGATGTCTCTGATACGCTGGTTGGAGGTGTTGAGGGCGTCGAGGGTTTGGAGGTTGTGAACGATGGGGCCTAGAACGAGGGGAGGGTTCACCTGTGTGTGAAGAGTTAGCTGGAGATTTTGTGGTTGGTTCAAGTGGATGGAGGATTACGGTAGCGATTGTGAAATTCGGCTTCTCCTTTTCCACAAACTCCCATGAAGCTCTTTCGGCAAATGTCTTGCTAGCGCGGTATCCATTGGCTGGGTTCTGGATGGCCTCTTCTTCGGTGATGGGGTTCCAGTCTTTTTCACTGTATACGTATCCGGGCCTGGTGGGCTGTTTCGGATCAAGGATGGCTGCGAAACTTGACGTGATTACCTGCAGGGCCGATTAGATTTCATAACCGACCTTCCCGAAGGAGACAACATACTACTCGCTTGACACTGGGAGCGCTTTTCTTAATCGCCTTCAGCAACCCCGTCGTACCGATAATAGCAGGATCGAGCAGGTCTTTCTTAGTGTCTGTGACATTGAAGTGGAATGGCGAAGATGTATGGATGACTGTATCGAATGGGGGATTGGAAATGACCGCCTTGTCGAAAGCCCCTTCTTGTGCGATGTCTTCAACAATAACAAAGTCTAATTTCTCCTTTCCGACCCCCGGGTGTGCGTCTTTGATGGCCTTCGCTTTGCTCTGGGATCGTACGCTGGTCACTACAGAGTGGCCACGCTCTAGTAGAACATCGAGGACATGCGCTGCTATAAATCCCGATCCACCTGTTCTTCGTTGTTAGTCGTAACGAAAATTGTGGCCAAAGCATATGAGTTTAACCTGTGAGCAAAGTCCGAGTCATTTGTGATGAAGTAGCGCGTGTATCTATTGGTTCTTCTTCGTTACAAGGAAAATTTATGGGAAGCAATCTGTATCTAACTTGCTCTTTATATAAATACAACGATAGAAGATTGAGCAGTCTCTTATAAAGCTGTACTAACTAAGGTACTCAAATTCGCATAGAGAGTACATTATTAACATGAGGTCATTTGCGGCGATACCATCTTTAACTCCGGTCTTCATTCCTTCGTGCATATTTCACGCTAGTGGAGATACGAGAGTATCATGGAAATCTGTGTTGACGCAATTAAAGACAAAGCTACTAGCTCACTAACTGGATACCTTTAACATTTTGTTCCGAATCTAGGTGTTTGATGCGGAGTTCGGCACCATGGTTCTACTGAATAAGTTGAAGGTCTTGTTGTCGGACCTGCCTTAGTCAATATACTGCTTGCAGGCTCGAGAAGTGCTGAATCTCTTCTATACAAAAGTTAATCAGAATGTACCCATATTAAAACTTGAGCGACAACAAGCCAGCTCTCGTCCTTTACCGCCGCTCTCAGCTGGTTCCAGGATGGGGCATCCAGCGGGGCTCGTACGGAGGGCAAAGGAAAGGCCTAGGTAACTTACCTCAATCTCTAGCCATTCAATTAGAACAACCGGGAAGGCATTCAGGAGAACGCACAAGCGTTTGAGCATACTTGGAGCGTCAAAATCGTGTCGGACCTTTGAAGGACAGCATCTTCCTATATGGAACAGTAACGAAGGTGTGGTTCAGTCTCTTATATGTCTTCCATGTTAAGTACGGGTATATCAAAGTCTCAATGCCTATCTTCCTCGTGGCTCTACTTCTTCATCTGCAACTGCATCTACATCATAGATATCCAATCTCTCAGTTCAGAATATTCTCTTTAGACTAGGAACAAGAATGTTTCTAAGGCTTATATCAAGTCAGCCAACACCAATCCGCTTTCGTTCAATTGAAGAGCTAGAGTCTCGAAAGCTGGCTATACCAAAACTTGAATCGACCAAGCCGAGTCAGAATGACGAGTACTAATATATAGATGCACAAGACGTAAGGTTTCAGAAATGACTAGTCATGCGTTGCACAGTTAAAAGGTATCGTTAAGTGCAATAAACCACTCAATTCCTCTGCCCCTGTACTAAATGTTCGGTTTGGCTACGGTAATAGGAGACAAAGTATCTGGGCATAGTTTTGACCTAAGCTCAGGCCTGTGTGCAGTCGAGTTGGATGTATTTTCCTAAGAAGTATACCTTTGGCTGTTGAAAATATAAACACAGACTTAAACTTTTCAGAACGGTTTTGCAGGACAATGCGGGAGTATTAAGCGGTTTGGGAAGCGGGTCAGGGGAAGGATGATAAGGTGCTATTTCTGGCCTTCTTTGGCTGGTTTAACAGTTAAGGCTGTTTTGAGTATATCGAGTGGCGGTTGACCGACCTCCTGATTGAAATGGTCTTTTTTGGTATGATCCCCAGGGGAGTAAATGTAATGCTACATGGATCTCATGATTAAAGCGGCTGATGATTGGTAATAGGTACGCAGTCCCTATATGCAGAAAGCACGCGCGAGTGCCGCAATAGTTGTGGACTAGACCATTGAAGCGGAAGGGGCAAACGAGTTTCCTAGTTTATAAGGTGGCCAGATAACGTATTATTCGAAGAAGGGGATTTATGAGACTCACATAAAGGTCAGCAATTACTTTTTGTGGAAAATTCAGGTTGAACGAATATCAACATCGGATTTAGGCTGACGAATCTCTATTTGACGTGAAACCCAAAATCTTTTGCAATAGATATCTCCAAACAAGAGCATGGTTTGAAAAAGTACGAGGATACGAAACGAAGCATGTGAAAGATCTAGCCACTTCATCTTTATAATGTCAGATGTCGAGGATGAGGTAAGGAGCACTTGGGCACTCGGCAGTCAAATCGCGCAAAGCTAGCTTGATCCCGTCCTCCGACTCAACCGTGCCACTAACAAGGCAGGCGAATGATACAGAAGAACTTATATATCTTCGCTGTGATGCATTTCGGGAAAAATACTGATCAGGAAGGGCAGAAGTTGGGTCAAGCATCTATAAAGACAAAGTATCAACCGCCTAATTCTCGTGCGTACTCTTTACTCCGGGGTGAGTAAGGTTGCTCACGAACATGTTTTCAGGACTCGGGGTAGACACATCTTGTACACGTTATTCTAAACTGGGGGGATACCGTATCTATGTAAGAACCCCTGCAGCCCTGGTTGGACCTCGCGTAACATTTGCTGACCATGTGATGACGTATTCGTATGGCAGCGTTTTCTGACTACAATTCCTCGCGCATCGGTTGTTATAGTGAGCATATGGGGCCTTGCATTAGCATCAGGACAAATCATCCGCAGGTAACTTGGATATGTATTGTGGATATCGATAGAGAGCATGGATATTTCATCGGTCAATAAGTGTGGTGCTGAAGCAGTCTTTCTCTGATTGGTCAATCTGGAGAACCCAATCGATTGGAGGTCAATCCTGTCAAGTACCTAAAGTATCATGCACCGTACAATGTCCACCGCCCCGCCGCATTCACCAATCCTGCTGACAAACTCTTACTTCGATGTCTAGAAAAACTTCCCACCTACGAATTTGGTGACCTCGCCTGTCGCCATCCTACTGAATGACATGCCTCGACGAAGCCGTGGGTGCCAAGCGTGCCGACAAAGACGGATAGGCTGCGATGGCACACTGCCGTCCTGCCGGCAATGTCTCCTTACCAATAGGTTATGCTCGGGGCCTGTGCAGGGCTCTATCATCATCAACCAAACCGAACATGTTGCATCGCGCTACAAGCGCAATCGAGGACCGTCACAATGCCGCCCTCCCTCCAGAGCCTCTATCGTCCTCCAGCCATCACCAAGGACTATCTTGTCTTTGGCGTTCATTTCGGAATTCACCTCCTATGCTTCTTCCGCCATCGAAGCACTTTCAGGACATACATGGTTGCTTCAATTGGGAAATTTGTCTCACAGCGAGCGAAGTCCAGTCCTTGACCTTTCCCTGCAGGCGACTGCCACTGCTTACTGTGGTATGGTGGCCGGGAACCGATCGGTGGTGATAGAGGCCACTCGAATGTACGGAGAAGCCATGTCTCAACACGCCAGGGCAATCTCGCATGTCTCCAAGACTCCGACTCGGACTTTGATATACACGTCCGTTATCCTTTCGATTTTTGAAACCGTGTGCGCTACCAATGCATCAGCCTACTCCACCCACCTGGACGCTGCTCGGCGAATGTTGACTTCCTCGACCGCAGATTTTGCGCAAGATCAATTGCTCCGACAGATTGCTGTACATGTTCATAACCAGACTGTCCGTGTTTCTTCCTTCCACTGTCTTGATCCAACGCTGACCGTGGGTTTCTCAAGTTATTCATGACCCTCGTATCCCCATTCGGCAATCCAGCAGCGGCGCCACAGATGGATATTTTGACCAGAACGTTGTGGAATCAATTTCGCGAGTCGCAGCAGGCGGCTGATCAGCTGACCGCCGATCTCATTCTCATCGGCGGCATTGTCACGACGAACCTGTCAATCGCCAAGGATAGTATTCCCTATCTACAAGGTATTGGCTCCAGTATTGACAACGCCTGGGCTTGGCACCGGGCAAAGGTCCTCTCACCGAGTAAGATCATACAGTCTAGCTCCTCCGCGAGAGATGCAATACACCAAGATGCTTCGACGGCTCTGACCACGGCCCATTATGCCATGGCTCAAATCATCCTGACTGTCGCGAAACGCCCTGGGTTCCCGCATCCACCATTAACCAACAATGTATATTGCCAGGCAGTAATCGATTGTGCCCTGTTCCTCTTGCAGATCAAGAGGTTCATTGGCTGCACCGGCTTTGCCATGCTCCACCCTTTGGCTCTTGTCGCCAAGTACAGTACATTACCCACCGCTCGCCAAACGGCGTATTCATTGCTGGACGACGGGCTCCGAAACATTCCGTTTGTGGGGCTGCGACGGGTGATAATGCAACAAATCAAATCAGCCTAGATCCTCGAGGTTCGTTCCCTCGGCAGAATCTGCATATACAGGATGCTGACGAACAATTTAAGATTTCGGAAATTAATATTGACCGACAAACTGTTCTTTGACTGGGGCTTTGCTTTCAGCGGCAGCTTCATTTGAGGAACAGTAGCACGTGTGACACGTCGTCCTCGTTTCAGTACTGTAGTTCAGGTTCTGTGGCAACTGGAGAGAAAATCATCCATATAGTCTAGGCCTAACAGAGTAGGTTTCGCTAGCTGCGGATATCCGTATTACTCCGTACTCTGCTAAGATGATAAGGCATCTAGTTCAGGTTCTGTGGCAACCGGAGAGAAATCATTCATATAGTTTAAGCCTAAAAGAGTAGGTTTCGCTATCTGCGAACATCCGTATTACTCCGTACTCTGCTAAGATGATCAGGCATCCAGTCCAGGTTCTGTGACAACCGAAGAGAAAATCATTCATATAGTCTAGGCCTAAAAGAGTATGTTTCGCTAGCGCAAATGAAATAGAATATATGGGCTTACTCAATCAGGGTGGGCCCTAAAGATTTACCAGAGGTTGCCGTGACAATGATAGGGCATATATAACATTGCCCCCAAGGAAGAGAAAATAGAAGAGACAGAAGTTCAGAATCGTCAAGCACTTTTTTGCAGGCAACCAACTGTCCCCCGGATACACACACACTCTCTCTCTTCTCTCTCATACTTCTACGAAACCAAGAATTAAAGGCGACCACAATGGCAGATCCAGGTCAAGAGATTGTCCCAGTCTCCTTCACCAAGGCATGGCACTCCCAGCCTTACCCGTTTATCTCGCCGACCAGGCCAGAGCTCTCCGCCAAGGGGAAAAACATCGTCATCACGGGAGGCGGGACAGGGATCGGCAACGCCATCGGTGTTGCCTTCGCAAAAGCCGGGGCTAATTCGATCGCCATTATCGGACGACGCGCCGACAAGCTCGCGGCCGGTGTATCTGCGATCTCCGAGGCAGCAGCAGCAGCAGCATCGTCCTCGGACATGATCACCACAGTCTTCCATATGGTAGCTGATTTGGTCGACAAGGGACAGACTACCAAGGCGTTCGATGCCATCGCGGCGAAAGTCGGCAAGATCGACGTATTCGTGTCCAACGCGGGAGCCTCTGTCGAGGTCGGACCCATGGCGACCTACAGCGCCCAGACCTTCAGACAGGCCTTCGAACTCAACGTCGTCACGGGTCTGCACGCTTTTCAGGCCTTTTTGCCCCACGCCTCCCCGGGGAGATCAGTCGTCCTCAACTCGACAACCGCCTTGGCGCATATCGCGCCATGGGCCAATGTGGGCGCCTACCCTGTCGCGAAAGCCGCCGCATTGAAGATGTGGGATCAAATTGCCAAAGAGAACACGCACTTGCGCGTGGTGAGCGTTCACCCCGGTTGGGTGCCCACGGATTTGAACGGGCATCAGAAAGAGGCGACGGATTCGGGTGAGTCTTCCCTTTTTTTTGGTTGCTTTTTTGGTTATCCTTCTCTTCTCACTCATTCCTTCCTGTTTTTGAAACGTTCCTCATCAATCTTGATGAAAGAAAGAAAAATCATACGTCTCACTAATAATCCTGGTCCTGGTCTGTAGCTGAGCTTCCGGGACAATTTTATGTCTGGCTTGCGTCGTCCGAGGCTGCCTTCCTCGATGGTAAAGTCGTCTGGGCAAATTGGGATGCACAAGAGCTCTGCGGCCGCGCTCATGAGATCAAGAGCTCGAAACAACTGACCTGGTCGCTTGACGGAGTTCATATGTAACTGGGAGACCCTTCTCTCTCCACCATGCTCCCTGAAAAAGTAGACATTGGGGCACAAACGTTTGGAAAAGGGTATTCCACATGGAGGGCAAATTTCTGGGTTTGAAGGCACTACTATATCTCAGGGGTATTGTTTGCTAGCGCGCCGCTGAATTTTGGTTGCATTAGGCTCGTTTCTAACCAAATGCAGAATAATTTATACGCAGAATATCTACAGCCTAGTATGTGATGTTTCCCCTCTGCTGCAATAACGGCCTCGCACCGATCATGCATCGAATCAATAAGCTCCTCTAATTGCTCGGGTGTGACAGCATCGCAGGCTTCCCTCACTGCTTTTCTTAGAGTATTGTAGGAGAACTTGTTCTGATCGCCATAATGCTCCTGTATCCAGTCCTTCATGATGTTCCATACGGCTTCGATGGGGTTCAAATCGGGTGTAGCTTCAACCTACTGTAGAATACACACCTTTATGCAATCGTCAGATTTACACTTCAACAAGTGAGGAAGAACGGAAGGCAAGAGATTATATGAAAAGAGCGGGTTTTGAAATACACCCATGTAGTGAGATGCAGGTCTAGTGGAAGTGATAGCCTTTGTGAGCATTGAAGGCATTGCGGTGAGGAGAATCCTGAACTGACTGGCAGGCAATAATTGCAGCCCAAGAAGTAATGTTTGAGATGCATCCTCAATGCATCTTGTCCGGCCCCAAACAGCTTAGCGTCTATCATGTGCCGCAGCCATGAAACACAGCCCAGGGCGAAGCTCTTGTCGAAGCTGACAAGGTGATAAACAAGAGCACGACAGTGTATGCTTTTTATCCATAGATACGATATCTCTCTTCCTCCAGCTTCTAGATATATCCATCCAGTACCTACTCTCTACTCAATTTCCAATTCCACGCTTTCTACCAGCAATGGCTCACTCGAGTCGCACCTATTCGCTATGGCAATCTTTCCTCTCCAGCACCTGTCTCTGCTCCACCTCCACAGATTCCTACACCCTACTCGAAGAAGAAGAAGAAGAGTTCCCATCAGTCACAGAAAAGATCCGCTACCGGGACTTCTCCCCTCCACCGAGCTCTCCGTCTCCCCTTCCTCCTACTTCCGAGCAGCCAATGACCTCCATCTCCCCTCCCGCCTTCCTCGCGCAACCCCAACCACCCCCTCTAATCGAAATCTCGACCAAGCGCCTCCACAGACGCGCACTACTCACCACATCCAACTTCCACGCCGATGAAGTTCCGTTATCGGATTCTCGTGTCACCAGAGCTTCCAAAGATACCGCCGCCATCACCGAAACCGAGCTTGCGGACAACCTGAATCTTGTGGATACGGCTAGCATGATAGGCTCTGTTGGTGGTCTCGTCGGGACAGAGTATGCGGCGGCGTCTTACTACTCGCAGAAGAGAGCGGAGAAGGAGGCGAAGAGGAGGGAGCAGGACCTGGAAGCAGCGATAAGAGGGGTTGCTGCGAAGATCGAGAACGAGGGCAATGGCAGAAGTGAGCGTGGGGGTGACGGGAGTAGCGAAGCTGGATTGAAGGTGGAAAGGGTTCCGGAGCCGGGACCGCCCAGGAGGGAGGATCTTACTTGGACTGGGATGAGATGATGGGGTTCGTATGTACAGCGTTATGACGTAGGGTAACTCACAGAGCAAGGGTTCCAATAGGTAGAAAAGCAACGCATTCATCTCATGGAGTCTTTCAAATGCAGATTTCTCGCTTCCTAAGTGCCCTGCTATGCCCCAATGACCTAGGTCAAAGAAATCCTGTCCTTCATTTTTCGAGCTTTTCATGATTCCAAAAACCCTGGCAGAGCTAATAGTTCTTCCCCCCAGTAGAAATCGCCCCAACCATATCCGCCGCAAAATCACCAACCTCCCTCAGTAACGCCTGAAAGCATTTCTGCGAATACAGCTCCTCTATGTGTATGCTTGCTATCTTCACCGCCGCCCTCCTCATAGCCGTGTCAGTCTGTTGCGTAGTCTCATACACCTCCCGGATGCAATCGGTAAAAGTATCGCTGATCCAGTGCTGCTGCAACTGTTTCTCAAATTTCTCACGAGCGAGGGTTTTCAAGTCGTTCATTTGGAACATGTCTGCTATTGCGAACACGCGCGGGTGTTTCAGCAGTTCGAGATCATCGCCTGTTCCTTTTATGAGTTCTTTTCAGTCTAGATGTCTAAAACGAGATTTCAGAATGGGCTTACCTTCAGCACTCAGGGCCTCAGCAGCCTCTTCGGTGTAAATGTTAGCGTACATGTAATGGAAGACTCTCCAAAGAGCATGCGCGCTGTATTGCTTGAAGCGGAACGTTTGCTCCACAGATTCTTTGAAGTCGCCTGTAAGAGCGGTGGCGAAGTAGGGGCTTCGAACACCTAAGATCATGCGGTGAGCGAGGATTGGGATCTCGGATGGGCCGAGAAAGAGGGAGACATCTGAGAATTGGTGGTTGTTGAACAGACTTTGGTTCTGGTCAGTTGATGTCATACTTGATAGTCTTGTGGCTGGGTGACTTACTGTGCAAACCTCTCTGTGGAGCTGTCTTTGGGGCGAGTCATTCTAGCAGAGGTTTGGATTTGAAAGGTCCGGGTGGGTTTAGTATGATCAGAGAGGTAGTTGATGTGAATAATCACATCCAACACCAGACGATGCCGTGATTGTTAGTCGACACTGTTGAATTTATGCAATGAGCCTGGCAACCTTTGCATACTGAACAAAGAAACAGTTGGCCAAATCAAAGGACCAAATTTCCCAAGTAAATGTTTGAATTTGGGGAGAGATATTGAACGTACCCAAAGAGCAAAAGCTAAGTTGACAGTCCCATTCGAAGTCGCCTTTTTCAGTGGTGGCTTCGACTGGATTCAAAACAAAGAACGCTTTCACTGCCTTTACCAAGCTTCTTGAGTTACCATCGATTAGTCAGGCTCGATAACTGCCTGATCGCGAAAGCGTCATATCTTTCCTAAGAATGTTGATGTTCGAGAGTTTTCAGAATTACATCTCTGCTTCTTTTTATAGGTCAAGTGTGAGAACGCACCTCACCGGCTATGAACGATGCGTGCCTGCCAGGCTAGCCCGCGAGGTTAGGCCGAAGGGACTAACGGGTGAATAGAGATAGCGGCTTGGCAGAAGATGAAAACTCTGCGAGCTCTCGCTTTCATTCCTTAGCAATTAGTTCTATCATCAATAAAATGCTATCTTATTATCTTCTACTACGCAGTTTCACGTAAAGAGATCTCGTCGTCTCACAGTTCTAATTGCTTCATTCGCACGAAGCTGCTTAGTAAAAGATGTCAAACGCGCAGCGATTCATTAGAAGTTGCACGATCGAAAGAAGTGATAATTTCTCTCACACTGAGAATTTATCGTTTCATCAGAACAGATTTGAAAATCATGCATTTAAACATGTAAATGAGAAGTTTGAGCTGCAAGAATTTAATGAACAGACAAATCATATTTCTTGATAATCAGTAAGTGAAATACACAAGCAGTTAAAGAATCTGAAGACGTAAAATGTACTGCTTGCCTTGCAACTTTGCGTATTGAAACTCAAGCGAGAGACTCGATCAATCTTTGATCATTGATATCAACATAGTGATGATCACTATTGAAATGATGCATGTAAGCATAGATTTGTTGTCAAGTTAAAATTGAGTTGAATTGAGAAAGATCAACTCAACTCAAGTCTGAGTTTGAGTTGAGATTGAATTGACATTTCTTAACTCAGACTCAATTCAGAATCAAGTTGAGTTGCTTGAACTCGATTTTTGTTACTAAATATAGTATACTATGTACTAAAAATAGTATACTTTTTCCCTTTTTTTTCAAATTTTTTTTTTGCAATCAATTTTGCAATCAATTTGGTAGAGAATTTGATAGAAAGATTGATGAGAAATATGATAAAGAATATAGTGAGAAATATGATGAAAATATGATGGGAAATATGATAGAGAATGTAGTAGAGAATATGATAGAAAATATAATGAGAAACATAGTGAGAAATATGATGAGAATATGATAGAGAACATGATAGAGAATATGATGAGAAATATAGTGAGAAATATGATAGAAAATATGATAGAAAGTTTAATAAAGAGTTTGATAGAGAGTTTAATCACTTTGATAGAAAATTTGATAGAAAGTAGATTTGCAATTGAGTTCAAGTCAACTCATTGAATTGACTGAGTTGAGTTGAGAATCTGACTCAATTCGATTGAGTTGAATTGACTTTTCTCAATTCAACTCAACATTGAAACTCAATCTGAGTTGAGTTGAACAACTTGAACTCAACGACAGATTTATGCAAGCATGCTAATCAATCTTGCGAGCTTAAAAAGCAAAGCATCATGAACTATGATTTCTTAATGTTCTGACTGCAAGACTGCAAAGACTTTATAGTTGCAATATTATTTGATTTCATCATAAAAAAAGAGAAACTGTAATGATCTGCATCATACTTGTCAGAGAAGTCTTGCAATCAATGATGAGATCATGTGATGAGCATATGCAATCATGATGAGATACTTAATTGAAAGTACTACATTAAATACTTACATGCTAAACTTAGTAATTTGAAAATTCACAACTTTCAAACAAAATATTAACTTGAAACTGCAAAGCAGCAAGTCAATCAAAGCATCATGAATTTCAAGTAATATTTTATCAAACTGTATGCAAATTTGAACTATCATATATTTAATAAAACTTGCATGATGTACTTGCAAATGAAGATTAACAAAATCATCATGAATGAATTTGTTCACATTTCATACATCTTTATCAATTATATTAATCTGTTAAAGCATTTTATAAACATTGACTTGCATTTGCAAAACATTGATGCATTATTAAAGTTACATTCACAGCAAAGTGAAAGTGCAATGTTTTAAAAGAGTTTTCAATTCTTGCATGAAAAAATAAAGTTTATTGCTGCAACAAAAAATTCAAAGTTCTTTGCTTCAAGCATGCAGTTTAAAGACAATGTAACACTCAAGTTTAATGAGTTTAAGCAAAATGCTGCTCTCTTTAATCTTATGTGCTGATCATGCAAAAAGTTGAAACACAAGATTAATAATTTGATGTATTTTAACTATGCATTCAAATAAAAGATTTGCAATCATGATGAAAAGATAAGAAAAGAGAAAATCTGATATTCATCATTGAATTATTAAATATAATTATGAAAAGATGATTATTACATGCATTGATGATATCAATATTGACAAATGTCTTTAAAAGAATGCATGAAGCTTATTGTTTTATTGACTTTAAGATTGAGCAAAACTTTATATCATAATCATGAGTAAAAAAGCATAAGTAATTAAAGAATCATGCAATATTGAAACAGATTTAAATGATCAATGATCATTGAATTTTCTACTATGATACACATCAAATCAATATCAAGTTGATTAATCATAAGAAGATTTGCAAAAGCTGAAACATTGAATTTCATGCTGTAAATATGCAAAAATATAATATGATTCTTGATTATTCATAATTAAATGAAATTAACTCAAATATTTGTTAATGTAAGCATCATTAATTGTATTGAGAAAACAGCACTCAGCATGCAAAGCAAATACAAGTTAATCTGTGTAAAACATTAAAATTTATCAAGCTGATAATGTTTACAGCTAAGAAAAAAGAAGAGACTTATGTAACTCTGTTTTATCAACTGCTATCTACAAATAACTTATTGCAAAATGCAAATCATTAAATTGCAAGATGCAATGCGCTTTAAATGAAAGAATCAAAGATATTCTTTGCTATTCAAGATTTCAAGAAAGTATTTTCTGAGATTCTTTCTGATAGTTTAAACATGCATGATCAGATGAAACATTTCATTGATTTAATGAAAAGCAAAATGTTTTGCATCAAATTTATTTATAAAATGACATGAAATAAGCTTGCTGTGATATGAAACTATCTAGATAGTGTGCTAGAAAAAAAATGAATTTGTTCATTAAGTAATTTTGCAAAAGCATCTGTGTTGTTTGTAAAGAAGTTGAACGAAAGTCTTCATTTATTCATGAACTATTATGATCTTAATGAAATAACAGTAAAAAACAATTACTCATTGTTTCTACTGTCTGAAACATTGAATCACTTTGCTCATGCAAAATACTTTATCAAAATTAATATTTACAATGTTTATTATTGCATTCAAATTCGCAAGAACGATGAATGAAAAATGACTTTTCATACATGTTATGATCAGTGAATTGTTACAATTCTAGTCTTCATTTATTCTTTCTAGTCTTCGTCTTGATTTTATTCTACTTAAGTTTAGTGAGTATTTAAGCTAAAGATGATGTCATTGAAATTCTGCGTTATATGTGTAAAACATTAACTCAATTAAGTTTAGCACAAAGCTGAGAAATACACATATAAGAATCAAGTTCTTTTCTGTAGATACTTTTCTTTCTTAGCATTTATTTATTAGTTAAATGACATTTCTATGACTCGCTTTAAATTGATTTCTAACAGTAAATAAATGCTAATCAACTACTCTGTTATTAACATGTAAATGATACAAAATAATCTACTTTATTTATTCAGAAAATTCGTAAGAAATTCTTTGAATTACTTTCACTAAATTTATCAAAATCATCAATCTCTTATTATCATAATTTATCTATCTTTATCTTCTCATCATGATACGTGACAACAAGTCAGTTGAATCATGAACAGCTCACTTGCTTAAAAGCATTGCAAATAAATGAATTTCTTTACTATCTTTCAATGTCTCAACTGAAGCTAAGAACATTAAAACTTCATGAAACATTAAGATTAAAGAACAACTACGTCAGTGAGCTCTTGATTAATTAAATGAGATCATCAAGATGTTAAATGAGTTAAAAAATCAATGAAACATGATTTTGAAATGCAATGAACATTGAATCATTCTACAGATTGAATAGATTAATTGTATCAAGTTATCATAATGTCAGATCATCAACTCAATTTAGAACATAAATTGTCAATGTTTTAAATAATCTCGATTCATTGAATTTGTTTTGCAGTTCAATGAATCAAGTCATTAATCTAGTCATCATCATCTTAATTTAGTTTCAGCAATTATGTTTTAATCATCTCAGTCATGTGTGCAAATCTTTGCAATTTTAAGTTATAAAACTATTGTTTAGTCTTGATTCTGCTCAATTCATGTATATAGAAGTTAAGTTTTCATTCTTTTCTTTCACTTTTTATCTTTCATCTTGTACATTATCTGATGTATTGTTCTGTATTTAGTTCAAGTAATATAATAATTGATTCGCTGTTTAAATATGAATAAAACATAAATTGAATCACGAAAATGAATTACTTAAACTATTTAAAGACAAAGCACATCATTAACATGATGCTTGCGCTTCATTCTGATCATTAAAAGCAGATGAGAAGCATCGTTGATGTGATGTTAATGAGTGAATGAAAGATAATTATCATTATCTTGCAGAAAAATTCAGTCAAGACAAAAGATATACAGAAAAAATTACACAAGCTGTAAGTACTTTATGAGTTCAACAAATGTAAAAACAACGAGCTAATGCTCTGAAAAGAGATGAGAAGTTTGACAGAAATGATAGAAAAGCTGATGCATTAATGCGTCGCTGCGTTAACTGTCAATCAGCATATGAAGAATCAGCTGAAGAGATTGAAAAAAATAATGAGCAAACTTGAAAAAGAGTTCATGAAGAAGAGAAAACATGTTGACAGCTGAGCAAAGAAAGTGAGCGTGAAGTCAATGATATCAGTTGAGAGTTATCTTATGTTCAACGTTAATATATCATCGTCAGTGCAAAATCATTGTGAGAAATTTGAAGTAAAAATCTTCATCAAAAAGAAAGAAGAAGTAAAGAGAATCATGATGATAATAATGAAGAACATAGTGAGATGAGCAAGAGAGATTGATGTCGACAAGATGCTGTTGATGTACAAGAATATAGAAACAATGAAGAGATAATTGAAACTGCTGATATTTTAAATCAAGATGAAGAGCAGCAAAAAAACATTGAAGAAAAACGATTTTTGAATCAAAGAGATATCATTAAATGCATGTTTGCATGAAGTCAGTTTTGAAGTAGTAATACATGAGATTAGAATCGAAGAAATGTTTAAGAACATAAAGAAGAAAGAGATGAAGATACTCATCAAGATCAACAAAGATATACATTCAGAAATGATGATCAAGAAGATTGAGTGACTCACAAAGAAGAATGAGCAGAAGAGATATATTTCACTGATGATATGCATAGTCAGCGCTGAGATGATGAACAAGCTGATCAATGAGAAAGTATATCATGAAATTGACATAAAGATCATACAGTTCTACGACTTGAGCTGCAAAGTGCATCAGCGTCTAAAGTATCAAGAATATGATCACAAGATGTATGAGTGCAAAAACAAACAAAAATGCATTTACTGCATGCTGAATCATTGCTTGAAGCACTGTTTTTACAAACAAACTTAAAACATATGAAAATGTGAAGCATGTTAAGACATACACAGAGTTTTTAATTCTCAATGTCATAAATGACAAGCTGAAAAAGAAAGAATAAAGAGAGTCACAAAGCACAAATCTTTATATCATGTCATATGAAAACAGAAAGAACTCAAGACAGCAACATCAAAGATATTCATAAAAACATTTATCAATCTGAAATTACTGATGAACAACAACTTGAAGAGAAAGCAAAGATGCTCAATGAATGAAAGTTATTTGCTCAGCACAGTTGTCACATCAGAAAACATTATAATGAATCACTTGATCAAGAAGTCAAGATCAAATGAATTAAAGTTAATGTTAACGTCATTGTCAATGTCATCTTCTGTTAAAAATCTTATAAGTGAAGCAAATGCTTTGCAAACACTTAAGAGAATACAAAACAGTTTGAAATGTGAACTTTAATGTTTCAGCAAAAGAAGCTTTGAATACTACAGTACAACGTTTACAAGTTCAGAAACAAGATGATAATAATGCTACTATATAAGAAAAAGATAAAAAACTATGATATTCTGATTCTTCAAAAACTTTGATGATTTGATGATATTTTCAGAGCATACTGCTCAGCAATTATCAACTTCATGCTGAAGAATAATGAAGATAAAATCTGTTTTTACATAAATAAGAGAATTGACAGCAACATCTGATATTCAACATGACACTTCAAAGACATAAACACAATTACGTTATACACATTAACAAATGATGCACAGATGACTCAGAAAGTTATACATATTCATGAAGTATACAATTTATCACTTAAAGATCATGAAATTATTCATGAAAAAGAAAATCTTTCAAACATCAAAAAGATATTGCACATGTCAAAAGAAAGCATTCTTGTAAAAGACTTCAATTTGCATCACTTCACATGAGAAGAATCATTCTATTCAAAACAACATTTATTGTCAAATAAGTTAATTAAAATGATCATAAACATTAATGCATCACTAGCATTATCTTGAGACACAATTATGAGAAATTATCAAGATTCTCAAATGACAATAGATTTAATCTTCATGACAGATGACATTATGAATTGATTAATATGATGTGAAATCAATGAAGAAATGAAAAACTTCTCAGATCATTTATTAATACAGACAATTATAAATTTCAGAGTTTACAAAAAGTCAGCGCGAAAATCGCGTCGCAATTGAAAGATAATGAATGAAGAGAAATTTATTAATACTTTGAAAGAATAAATGTTGAAATCACTGTTGAATCATGAGATGAAACATTAATGCATAAATGAGTACATCAAGCAACTGCTGAATGCATTGAAGAAATCATCAAGATTTTCACTTTCTGAGCGAGATCACATGAAATGATCAAAGTAGAATAAACGAAGAAGTGTATGAAGATCATCAAAAGCATGTAATAAATGAGAAAAAGCTGTTGAATCATCAATGATTGAACAGAGTACATTTGAGCATGTGACAAGAAGAGCAAAATCATCAGAAAACAGAAATGTAGTGAATATCAAGAAATCATGCAGAACGTTGAACAATTCTTGAAAGAACTGTTCAAAATTGCAAAATGAATAAGAAATGCAATTGCAAACATATTGACTTAAGCAACAATTTTTCTTCTGATCAAGTCAGAGTGCTCTGACATCATCATAATAGCACAGAATAAAGTGAAGATGATGTTTCAGACTCACTTTTTATCATCTTCAAAGATTCTCATGCTGAACATAATAGACTTCAAGTACTCATTCTTAATTGAAAATGATGCTTCGTTGATGCATTGTAAAATTAAAAGAATCATCTACAAAGCGACATCTGACAAAACGTTGAAATACACAAGATATATAAATAGAATAATGCGCAGACTCATCAATGATGCATCAAAACAAATATGCTTTCTTTTTGAAAAATGTTTATAAAAGAGAATACAGTCAACTCAGTTTAAAAGCATAGTCACAATAGTGATGCAAAAGTCAAACAAGAAAGATTACTTTAATGCAAAGATATATAAATCAATTATGCTACTTAACACATTAAGCAAAGTACTGAAGTTCATTGTATTTGAATGTTTGCAAAATATCATAAAAGCTTGCAACTTAATATTGAACATTCAGATGAGAGCTTGCAAGCATAGATCAATAAATACGACTTTGCAACTAATTATAGAAAAGATACATACTGTGTGAAGTGACATAAGAAGAAGAGTAATCTCACTACTGAGTCTGAATAAGAAGAGTGCATTTAACAATATGATGCACAACAGACTTTTACATGACATGAAGAAGAGAAAAGTTTTTAAACTGCTTCTTAAGTTTGTGAAGAACTTTCTGAAAGATCAATGCATCACGATCACAATTGATGATTACATGATGATGAAACACAGCATGAATGTTGATATATCATAAGATTCTTTGCTATCATCAATATTATATTTGTTTTACAATGTGAATTTGTTAAAAGCATGTAATGATATCAAGCTGAGAACTAACTTTACAGACTTTGTGAATGACATCAATATCTTGATATATAAAGAGTTTATAAAATGCAACTGCAGAGTTCTTAATGAAATTTATGATAGATGCAAACAATGATCAAAAATGTATGACATCAAATTCTTAATGACAAAGCATAAGTTGATTCACTTTATGAAAACTTCTAAATGATTCAATATGAAAGTTGATGTAAAGCTGATAAAACATCAGATTGACTTGAAATCAGATATCAGAATCTTGAGAGTTTAACTGAACTTTAAGCTGAGATGAGCAATTTACATGCATTATGTCAAAGCAAAACTAGTGATTAAACAAAAGATCATGCAGACAATCATTGAGTTCACTTAAGACTCATCAATGACAACAAGTAAGTAAATATACTTTGTAATGATGCACTTTCTGCTTAGTCATAAAGTCATCATATGATATACATTACAGAGAGTGAAAGATCATTGAAAGAGTCTGAGCATTAAGCTGAAATCAATGCAAGAAAGAACATTGTAACAGATCATCAATGTTTATTGAGCAACATTAACAGTGATTCTACAGATGAAAATAAACATGACGTTGATAAATATTCACTTATGAAAGCTGATACAAAGATTGATAATAAACATGAACTCTTGAAAATCAGATGAAGTTATCAAGATGACAATGCATTAAATTTGTAACAACTTGATATTCAAAAAAGATTGAAAATCAAAGCTGTGTAAAACATCTTTACAGCTGAAGCAAAAGTGAATGAAAGAAACACTTGAGCAGATGAAGATGAATTGAAATCATCTTTACATAATGATTCTTTAATCAGAATTATTGAAGATAGTTATAGTTGCAAACAAGAAAATGTCAATAAGATAATACAATCTCAACATGTTTACATCAAAGTAAAGAGTTTACTCAAATGATAGTGACAGCAAAAATGATGTTACAGCGATTACAATGAGAATGAACTGAGAGCTAAATAAGAGACTGAGAAAATTGACTTTAATCATCACTCATCATGATGAGCTGAAAGAGTTAGTCGCAAGAGCAAAACATTTTGCAGACGTAGCAACAGCAAATCAAGAGTGTCATGAAAAGATATACAAAGTATACAATGATAGTCAGACTTTTCTGAAAACAATGAAAGTTATGATATCAACAAAAGATCAGACACGTCTGCAATGAATTCAGACTGTGCATGAAAGCATTCAATTTTAAGAAATCATGCTAAAGCTACATTAAGTAGTAAAACATGCAGAAGTACTTGAAAATGAAGCAATGAACAAGATGACTGATAATGCATATAATTTGTTTCTATTGTTGACTGAGCATTAATGCATTGAAGTGATGACAAGATTGATGCTCATACAGAAACAGATCAAATAAACATGAAGAATGATTTGAAAAGAGAGATTCAACGCAGCTCATTTTCAATATTTGACATCAAAGATGACACATTGACATCTGTGACTGCACAAGAATCATGCAAAGTCTCACAGCGCATTATTGATGCAGTTATGCATCGAGAAAATTAACTTCAATCAATTTCTACATGAAAGACGAGTATTCAAAGTTGTTATGATGATGTGTGAGTATGATAAAGATTAAATGTCGATCAAGCACATTTTATTAACATGTTTCAAATGAAAAACAAAATAAAAGATGATGCAACATGAAGAAAACATCATGAACTTAAGAAAGCTTCTAGAAATTAGAAGTGCGATGACAGCAATTATCTAAATGATACTTTTGACAAGCATATTGAATCAATTTCAAACTGTGATGTCATCAAAGAATTAAATGAAAGAAAGAAAAAGTAAAGAAGAAATAAGTTTATAAAGTTCTTGCATTGAGAACAGTTACAGTACAGAGCGCAGAAAAAGCAATAGTAGATATGAAAAGAGTGCTACGTTAATGCAACACTCGCTACAATATATAGAATTTTGCATAGATTCATAATGAGTGTTGAATTGAGTAAGAATCAAAAAAAAAATCAATTCTTTATATTGATAAAATCTCTAGTTCAGTCTAGTCTTTGACATTACAAAAGATTTACACTTTCTGCAACGTTTTCATACATTGAAATCTCATCTAGTTATTCTTTCACTCAAATGAAGTTATCTTACAATCTTTTGATTGATGATGAGCATGCTGTCAAACAGTTCACTCAAAGTATGATTGAAAATTCAGTTAAGATCTTTTATGCAATGCAAGAACTTCAAAATCAAGTTCAACAACATGATGTTATCACTTCATTTTTATTCATTATTTTCAGTTCTTCAATTTATATAAAATTGAATTTTCAATCTCTTGTAATGATAACTCAGATTATTGCACAAATCTTGAACAATCAATCTTTCTTTATTGTTTATTTCTCTGCAAACTCTGTCACTGTCATCATTACTTCTAGATTCAAGAAGCTTCTTGACATATTTAAATATGAGAAGAACAAAGATTGATTGAATACATGAAAGCAGAGTTTAATACAGCGCATGAACATAAATGATGATAATTATTTCTTTCATCAAGCTAAGATCATTTATGTTGAGTTACGACTCATCATAGATAAGAAGATTTACAATCTAATGAATCAATATCAAGTCAATGATCTTTGTATCATTTTCATCTTTGCAAATTGATGACATAAATTACGTCATTGCTATGACAATTCTTTCAAGACAAAAAATGCTCATTTATATTTTCATGAAACTTTGAAGCAAGATATGAATAGCTTTGTTTGTTGAGATCGTGCCTAGAATCTAACCACACTGCAGCGAGATAGTGCGTAGCTGAATAGAATGTTTGATCAATAGAGATAGCTATAACTAGAATATTAAGAATACAGAAGAAATCAAAGAGAGTTTCGAGCTGTATCTATAGTAGGGCAAAACAAAGAGAGCGAAGCAGATTTGCTCGAGTATCGAAAGCGCTAGAATAGAGTGTTGAGGCTAGAGATTCAACATGAGCCAAAACTTCTAGAGCTTGTTGACTAGAAAACTCTATTCAATCTCGACACACTCGTAACATTGTTATCATGATGTCAGATCATTAATTTAATTTAAAACATAAATCATTAATATTTTAAATAATCTTAATTCATTGAATCAAGTCATCAATTTAGTCATCATCATCTTAATTTAGTTTCAGCAATTCTGTTTTAATTATCTCAGTCGTTCTACAATCTTAAGTTAATAAAACTATTGTCTAGTCTTGATTCTGCTCAATTTATGTATATAAAAGTTGAGTTTTCATTCTTTTCTTTCACTCTTTGTCTTTCATCTTGTACATTATCTGATGTATTGTTCTGTATCTAGTTTAAGTAATATAATAATCAATTCTCTATATTAATAAAATCTCTAGTCTAGTTTAGTCTTTAACATTACAAAAGATTTACACTTTCTGCAACATTTTCATACATTGAAATCTCATCTAGTTACTCTTTCGCTCAAATGAAGTCGCTTCACAATTTTTCAATCAACAATGAGTGTGCTGTTGAACAGTTCACTTAAAGTATGATTGAAAATTCAGTTGAGATCTTTTGTGCAATGCAAAAGCTTCAAAATCAAGTTCGATAACATAATATTATTACTTTGTTCTCATTCATCATTTTCAATTCTTCAGTTTATATAAAATTGAATTCTCAATCTCTTGTGATGATAGTTCAGATCATCACACAAATCTTGAATAAACAATCTTTTCTCATCATTCATTCTTCTGCAAACTTTGTTGCTGTCATCATCACTTCTAAATTCAAGAAGCTTTTTGACATACTTAAGTATGAGAAGAACAAAGATCAATTGAATGCATGAAAGCAGAGTCTGATACAGCGCATGAATGTGAATGATGATCATTATTTCTCTCATCGAGCTAAGATCATCTATGTTGAGTCACGACTCATCATAAATAAGAAGACTCACAATTTAATGAGTCAATATTGAGTCAATGATCTTTATATCATTTTCATCTTTGCAGATTGATGACACAAGTTACATCATTGCTGTAACAACTCTTTCAAGACAGAAGATGCTCATTTATATTTTTGCAAAATTCTGAAGTAAGACATGAATAGCTTTGTCAACTACTACAATCTCTTTTATCAAAAGAAAGAATGTTCTTTGATGAAAGATTTCTCATTGATTGACTGTCTGAAGCGCAATGTCAATTATTTCACTTCATTCGTTGCTTTTTTCTGACAAAATCTCGATGAAACTCAATCATTCATTTTTCATTAATGAATTTAAGCATTCTTTGACATCAATGAAGAGTTTCAGCAACTTAAACATCATTAGTCTCACTTCATCTTCATTATTGTCTTGTTCATTAAAGTCAAGAATATCTTTGCATCAACTAATAATTCTTTGAGTTCAAAAATCATCATTTCTGTGACTGTTGTTTCAACAGTATCTTTGTCTCTTTCTTTCTCATTTCTCGATGAGTTAATAAATTTAAACTTTGTTATTATCATCGTTCAAGATAAGACTTTGATCATTTCTGAAGTCAAGAAAATCTGCAACAAGTGAAAGCTGTGCTACTATTGCAAATTGCAACATTCAACATCAACGTTTCAACAAAGAGCTTAGATAGCTTGTGAGCTAGTGAGCAGAGTTCATTCAATACTAATGCGCTCGAGACGCATATGCTAGCTACTAGATGAAACGTTTGCTACAAGCTAGCTGTCAGCTGAGTTTGCATCGTTGATTAGCTTACATGCTACATAGATCAGCTACAAGCTGATTTAGCTAATTTAGTACTACTCTTCACTCTACTCGCTCATCTACTCGCTCATTTACTTACTCATCTACTCGCTCATCTACTCGCTTACCTACTCGCTTATCTACTCGCTTATCTACTCGCTCATCTACTCGCTCATTTACTCACTCATCTACTTGCTCATTTACTCACTCATCTACCCACTCATCTACTCACTCATCTACTCGCTCATCTACTCACTTACCTACTCGCTCACTTAAATTCCCTACCGAATTTTCTATCAAATTCTCTATCAAATCTTCTATCAAACGCTTTATCAAACGCTCTACATGCTTCAAATTATGAACGCATAATACGAGTTAAACAGTGTTTCAAACAATGCTTTTTACATGACTTGAGAACAGTACTGTTACTCTTGTGATTAGTAATCTTCGCTCTCAGTCGAAGGTCGACGCTAGAAAATTCAGAAAATTCAGAATTTTTACTTCTTCTCACTTCTTTCTTTCGTAGTTTCTACTTTCTATTTCGTACGAAATAATGCTAATTAGCTCAATAGAACGCACTCTTCATGACTCAATATCAAACTTTCGATCAAACACTTTATCAAATTTTCTACATGCTTGAAAATACGCGTTGAACGAACGCATAACACGCGTCAAACAGTGCTTCAAACAATACTTTCTACTGAGCTTTCTACTGAGCTATCGATCGAGCTTTCTACTGATCTTTCTACTGATCTTTCTACTGAGCTATTGATCGAGCTTTCTACTGATCTTTTTACTAAGCTATCAATCGAGCTTTCTACTGATCTTTCTACTGATCTTTCTACTGATCTTTCTACTAAGCTATCGATTGAGCTTTCTACTGATCTTTCTACTGAGCTATTGACTGAGCTTTTTACTGATCTTTCTACTGATCTTTCTACTGAGCTATCGATCGAGCTTTCTAGTGACATTTCTACTGACCTTTCTACTAAGCTATTGATTGAGCTTTCTACTGATCTTTCTACTGATCTTTTTACTGATCTTTCTACTGAGCTATCGACTGATCTTTCTACTGAGCTTTTTATCAAAAGCTCTATCAAACATTCTACATGCTTCAAAATACGCGTCGATCGAGCGCATAACATGAGTCAAACAATGCTTTCTACATGACTTTCTACATGACTCTCTATCAAGCGCTCTTCATGTTTCTCTATCAAGCATTCTTCATGTTTTTCTATCAAGCGCTCTTCATGTTTCTCTATCAAGCATTCTACCAAGCATTCTTCATGTTTTTCTACCAAGCGTTCTTCATGTTTCTCTATTAAGCGCTCTTCATGTTTTCCTACCAAGCATTCTACCAAGCACTCTTCATGTTTCTCTATCAAGCGCTCTTCATGTTTTTCTACCAAGCATTCTATCAAGCGCTCTTCATGTTTCTCTATCAAGCGCCCTTTATGTTTTTCTACCAAGCGCTCTTCGTGTTTTTCTACCAAGCACTCTTCATGTTTTTCTATCAAGCACTCTTCATGTTTTTCTATCAAGCACTCTTCATGACTCTCTACATGGTTTTCTACCAAGCATTCTTCATGTTTAAATAGATGGTTAAATAGCTACTTAAATAATCAATTCATCAAATGACTTATTTGATTACATACAAATCTTGAATGTAGAAACGTACGAAAAGTGAACATGTATTGCGCATTATATCTTTTGAGCAATTGATGTCTTTTGAGCAAATGACTGTCATCAAAAGATACAAGCGCTTGTAGCTAGCTATTAATTGTTGATGAGTGACTATTAAAGCTTGTGAGCTAGAAGCTCAACTAAACAGATATTTTTGACTGATGCTAGCTTGATAAGCTTGTAGCCAGTTTTAGCTGATTTCATCAAATGATCGATGAAGCAAAATTACTAAAGAATGTTCAAATAAGAAGCTCTTCATTCTGCATATCATGAACGTTTATGACAGTGACATCATCAGTATAAATGAAGAAATCTCGCTGTCTGTAAGAAAAGTTTAGTTTCTGAGCTAAATTGCGCTCAGAAATCTGTATACATATCATCTTGTCTACTAGTCTCAATCTTCTCACTCTCACTTCAATCATATAGAAAGTTTTCTGCTAAATCTGTCTTGAAACTCTTTGAATTCAATTTGACATTCAAAGATAATCACATGATAGTATTTTGTATTCTACGTTAAGCTCAATTTAAAGTTTTCGTTCTCGCTCTGATTGATAGTAAAGTCTTTACTTATGTCTTTATAAATAAATTCTTTGCGCAACAACATCATCTTTTCTTGCATCAATTAACTCACTTTCACAAACTTCAAGAATTTGATAATCAAGTCACTTTAATCAATGACATTACTTATGTTGTTGAAATCACAATGATTCTTGATGAATACATCGAAAGACTATTCTTTTATGTCATTGAATTAAGTCAATATCTCATCATCATGAGTTTGTCATGACTTCATTATCACGTCATTGATATCAATTTTGAGCACAATATTCTCACATCTGCAATTTGTAAAGAGTGACAGAGACAGATTTTAGCGCTTTTAGCGATCAATATTTCAAATATTTGTTTAATCTTATGTCTCAGATTTGCGTCACTTTTAGCTGATGCATATTCATAAAAGCGTCAATATTCTCAACATTTCTAGCATTTCTAGCATTTTCATGAGCGCAGTATACGTCTTTATCATTTAATTTAATAAACACAACTATTTTGACATTTGTAACATTGATACATAGTTGCAACGTTGAATAATTAATGATTGATTTGACTATCTAAATAATAGTTATTTAATATATGCGTCAAGAAAGTCAATGAGAAAGTCAATGAAGAAGTTAATGAGAAAGTTAATGAGTAAACTAGAGAGGTAGAAAGTCATGTAGAATGATTGATAAAGTCGTGTTTGAAGCTTAATAGAAAACAAATTTGATTCTTGATTGCGAAGCAATTTGAAGCTTGATGAGAAGTCATGTAGAAAGTCATGAAGAAAGTCATGTAGAAAGTCATGTAGAAAGTCATGTAGTAAAAAGATCAGTAGATGACTTGATCAAAAGATCAGTAGAAAGCTTACTAGTAAAAAGATCAATAGAAAGATTGATTGAAAAATCAGTAGAAAGATCAGCGAGAATGCTTGATAGAAAAACATGAAGAATGCTTGGTAGAAAGTCATGAAGAATACTTAATAGAAAGTCATGTAGAAAGTCATGTAGAAAGCATTGTTTAATTCATGTTATGCGCTCAATCAACGCGTATTTTGAAGCATGTAGAATGTTTGATAGAGTGTTTGATAGAAAGCTCAGTCAATAGCTCAATAAATAACTCAGTAAAAAGATTGATAGAAAGATTGATAGAAAGATTGATAGAAAGATTGATAGAAAGATTAATAGAAAGATTGATAGAAAGATTGATAGAAAGCTCATTAAATGACTTGATCAAAAGATCAGTAGAAAGCTCACTAGTAGAAAGATCAATAGAAAGATCGATTGAAAGATCAGTAGAAAGATCAGTGAAAAGCTCAGTAGAAAGCATTGTTTGAAACACTATTTAACTCATATTATGCGCTTAATCAACGCGTCTTTTGAAGCATGTTTTGAAGCGATAGACTGACTACTAAATGAACAAGTAGATAACTGAGTTGATAGTTAAGTTGATAGCTGAGTTGATAGCTGAACATGTTGATATTTTGATTGTTGTTGTTCTAGAAAGTAGAAACTACAAAGAGAAAAAGAAGATGAAAACTTCGAACTCTCTAGCGTCAATTCTATAAAGCTTGAAGCGAAGATTATCAAGTAGATAAGTTAGATAGCTGAGCATTTGAGATGATGAGTACTATAAATAGAAAGTCATGTAGAAAGCATTGTTTGAAGCATTGTTTAACGTGTTTTATGAGCTCGATCAACGCGTTTAATAAAGTATTTGATAGAACTTTTGATAGAAAGTTTGATAGAGTATTTGATAGAGTATTTGATAGAGCATTTGATAGAAAGTTTGATAGAGTATTTGATAAAGCGTTTGATAGAGTATTTGATAGAGCGTTTGATAGAAAATTTAATAGAAAATTCGATAGAGCGAGAAGATGAGCGAGTAAGTGAGCGAGTAGATGAGCGAGTAGAATGCTGAGCATGTAGATGAGCGAGTAGATGAGCGAGTAAATGAGCGAGTAGATGAGCAAGCATGTAGAGTGATGAGTAGATGAGCGAGCATGTAGAATGATGAGTAGATGAGCGAGTAAATGAGTGATTGTCGACATATGCAACATATGCATGAAAGCGAAATTCAGCTTAGCACATATGAACAAACGCAAATTTTATCGACAAAAGCGAAATACAGTTCAAAGACATATGAATAAACACAGATTTTGTCAACAAAAGCAGATCGCAGTCTAACAAAATCAGCTTAAATTCGAATTTTATTTCGCTTTAAGTGATAAATGTCACTTTAGCTAAACTCTAAAATTTTGTTCACTTTACAAACTGTCAATGCATCTTGTCTTTCTTTTTCTGTTTTAATCATTGTTGCTCATTTCTCATCAAGATTTATGATCTTAATCAACAAGAAGAAAATTTCTCGTTTGAAGTTAACAAAGTAGTTTCTTCTCAGTCTCGCTCTCAATTCACTCACAAGAAGCAACTCAGTTCATGAATCACTCACAAGAAGTAATTCAGTCTACAAATCACTCACAAGAAGCAATTCAGCACTCAGTTTACTTGCAAGAAGCAATTTAGTTCTTCATTCACTCAAAAGAAGTAATTCAGTTTTCAGTTCACTTGCAAGAAGTAACTCAATCTTTTATTCACTTGAAAGAAGCAACTCAGTTTTCAGTTCGCTCACAAGAAGCAATTCAGTTCTCAATTCACTTGCAAGAAGCAACTCAGTTTCTCATCTGCTCACAAGAAGCAATCTAACTTCTCATTTGCTTATGAGAAGTCAACTAATACTCAGTTCATTCACAAGAAACAAATCTCATTCAATCTTGTTTTTTGTTTAAAACAAGAAGCTTTTAGTTGTATTCTTCAAGTCATTCAAAAAGAATACTCATTAAAAATCAAGTTTCAAAATTCTTTTCTTTCTAAAACTTTTGTTGTTCTTTAAGCAAATCAATTCAATCGATCTTTTATACAACTTAATATAGTTGAGTTAAGAGTTCAAAGCTTTAATCATGCTGCTCATGTCAAAGACATTGAAGTGTTTAGCATTATTTTAAGAAAAATCGATATCTTCTTGAATCTTGAATCAATCTTGTCTTTTAGTCTAGACTCTGATGAGTCAAAATTACATCATGCAACTTTGACTGTTCATTCAAAGAACAGTTCAACTCTTGCTCAGTTTTTGTCTCATCTTCAAAACAATATGTATGATAAGAATCATCATTTGAATCTTCATCAAATGAAAAAGAAATTTCATTTGACTGCATTCATGACATAAGAAGATCTTGAAGTTTATTGATAAAGTAAGAACGTCAATTCAGTCACAATTCTATCATTCAAATATTTTAAGTTTCTAAATGTCTTTTTTAAGAAAAACGTTGATATCTTGTCTTTGCATTGAGCTTATAATCATGTCATACATCTTAAAGAAGATGCTCAACTCTCAGTCTTTACTTTGTATAACATGAGTTGTGACAAAATTCTAGAACTTCGTCGTTATCTGAATGAGAATTTGAGCAAAGATTTTATTCAAGTCAATCACTTTCAGATGATCATCTTTGTTCTCTTCATCAAGAAACTTAAAGAAGAACTTTGCTTCTGTGTGAACTATTGAGATTTGAATGCTATCACAGTCAAGAATTGATATTCTCTGTCTCTGATCTCAAAAACGCTGAATCATTTAAATTGAATTAAAATCTTTATCAAGCTGAATATCATCTCTGCGTTCAATCGACTTCGAATCAAAGAAGAAGATGAAGCTCTCATCATTTTTTGCACTTAATTTGAATTATTCAAGTATCTAGTCATGCTCTTCAATTTATATAATGAGTCTGTCTCATTTCAGAAGTACATCAACAATACTTTTTGCAAACATTTAAATAAGTTTTATACAGTTTATCTGAATGACATCTTGATTTATTTTGACAATGAACTCGAGCACAAAATTCATGTCAAGCTCATTCTGTGAAAGTTGCAAGAAGCAGATTTTTAGATGAATATAATTAAATTCAAGTTTCACGTTACTCAAGTTTCATATCTAGAATTGATAATCATCATTAAAGAAATTAAGATGAATTCTTCTAAGATAAACATCACTGTTAACTGATTCATTCTGATCAACGTTAAAGACGTTCAAAGTTTTTTAAATTTTGCGAACTTTTATAGAAGATTCATCTATGACTATAGAAAAATAGCTATTTCGCTCACTCATCTCATCAAAAAAGATGTACTCTTTGTCTGATTTCAGAAATGTCAGATTGCATTTGTTATAAGTGTATCAAGACTGAAAAAGACTGAAGCTTTAATCAATTTGCAGAGTATGCTAGCGAGTATTCTGCGTATTGATTAGAACTAGTCAGTGTCTCTAGCTCAGATCTGACTCAGTCTCTATTTTCTTTTCTCAACATTTCTTTGTTCAACATCATCTTTCTTTCTACATCATATTCTACTCATGTCACAAACACATTTTCTTCAAGCTTAGCACAGTCTTTGAATATTACTTAAATAGAAACTTTTATACTTATCTTCTTCTGTATTCTTAATATTCAGTTATAACTATTTTTAAAGATCAAGCACTATTTAATTCTGAGTTCTGACTTTTGCTGATTGACTCATCTAGACACGATTCTGACATTATATTAAGAATTCATTAATCACATGATACTAATCTCATTATTCATTCAACATACTTATACAGACAGAACAAGTTTAAAGAAATTTGTTTATCTGATGATCGACGTAATTGAAAGACTGAACAACACTAGAGAGTTTAATAGAATCAACGACAAGACTGTTTGAATCGCTAGACAATTTATCACTCACTAAGTATACAAAGTTCATTCAATCAAGAGAATTAACTCATTCTCATGAAACAGACGAGTGAAAATAAGCTGTTTAACTCAATTAAGAGAATCAACGATAAAGAATCTTCGTGAATTGCTTGAGAATCACTCAAAAACTCACAAATCAAAAATATTCTTCTAATCAACAACATTCTTTTCTGAAGATTAAACACTTGATCATACATCTTCATTAATACTGTCGAGCATCATCATTCGCTTAATCTCATTCTTTCTTCAAATTTTATCATGTCAAAACATTTATCTATCAAAGAATGTTTCAAAGAATTTCAAAATTACTTTTCTCAAACTTCTGAGACTGATTCATGAGTTACTTTCTAGTGCTGAATCATTCATCAATGAAGATAATGAGTCATTCACTGAAACAGTAATATCTTTTATTTCTATTGAAAACTGAAAGACTTGATGCATAATTCTCGACAGAGAAACAGATTAATTCAACGAGCTGAGTAATCAACGAGATGATAAAATCAAAAAGTTGAAGACTAAACTTCAAACTAAAGAAATCACTTCTTCTGATTTCATTTACTCTGAGCGTTCTAGATCTCAGAAAATACCTGATTCTTTCTGATTTACTGATGAAAAGAATTCTACTTGAAAAAACTAATACAACAAAATTCAGAATAAACTAAAGATCAACGTCAATCTCTTTTCAAATAAACAAGTCAAACTGAGCTATGTACATTTCAGATTATTTAATGACACAGTTGATGTCACTCAATTTAGACGCAAACGTGACTGTGTTAATTTTTATAAAATCATCGATGATCTTTTGAAAGAACTAGCTGAGTTGTTTAATGATTCAAATAAGAAAGTTAACTTTCATAGAAAATACTATAACTTGATTCAAGAATCAAAGAAGTTCAGCGAGTTTTACACTCAGTTTCAACGATTATCTTTCTATCTGAAGTATCATGAAAAGCAACTGATCATTGATCTGAAAGATAAAATAAACTCTCGTCTTCAATTTATTTGAATAGATCAATTAGTTCAATCTGATTCTCTTAAAAAGATTCGTTTCTATCTGATTCATTTAAATAATGATTAGCGAGTCATTTGAAAAATCAAGAACAAAGTCAATCTCATTAAACACATCAATGATCTATCAAAGATCATCTTTCATAAAGTTGTTATTACTCAGTCAGTTGATCATTCAAAATTTAATTATCTAAAGTCGCGTAACGCGATTTTAACTAGCGTCAAAGAAGTAAATGTTCTAGTTGAAACTCGTTTTATATGTCATAAATCAGATCATAGCTTTAAAGAGTGCTTTGATCAATCTACTAGAATTAATGCAGTGAACAATGAATATGATCATTTTGAATTCAATTTCGATTCAAATTTCAATTCAAAAAACTAGTCATTTCTTTAAAAGTCATTAAAGAAATAAAGATTATATCTTTGTGCAAACTAGATGAAATTCTATCAGAAGAGAATTACTTTGAAAAGTCATTTTTAATTGATGTCTTTCTCAACTTTCAGAATTGATCTTTTAATCTTTGTTCTCTGATAGACAGTGATTCAGTCACTTATACACTCATACACGTTAATTTAGTCAATAGAGTATGCAAGAAACTAGAAATTCAATCTATATCATTGATAAAAGAGAAGTTAATAAAAGACTATGATTAAATCTGTCGTTGAATTTAAGTTGTTCAACTTAATTCAGATTGAGTTTCAGTGTTGAGTTGAGTTGAGAAAAATCAATTCAACTCAATCGAGTTGAGTCAGACTCTCGATTCAACTCAGTCAACTTAATGAGTTGACTTGAACTTAATTGCAGATCTACTTTCTATCAAATTTTCTATCAAATTCTCTATCAAAGTGATCAAACTTTTTATCAAACTTTTTATCAAACTTTCTATCATATTTTCTATCATATTTTTCATCATATATCTCACTATATTTCTCATCATATTTTCTATCATGTTTTCTATCATATTTTCCATTATATTTTTCACTATATTTCTCATCATATTTCCTATCATGTTCTTATCATATTTCTCACTATATTTCTCACTATATTTTCTATCATATTTTCATCATATTCTTCACTATGTTTCTCATTATATTTTCTATCATATTCTCTATCATATTTTTCATCATATTTTCTATCATATTTTCATTATATTTCTTACTATGTTTCTCATTATATTTTCTATCATATTCTTTACTACACTTTCTATCATATTTTTCATCATATTTTCATCATATTTCTTACTATATTTTCTATCATATTTCTCACTATATTTTCTATCATATTTCTCACTATATTTTCTATCATATTTCTCACCAATCTCTCTATCAAATTCTCTATCAAATTGATTGCAAAATTGATTGCAAAAAAAAAATTGAAAAAAAAGAGAAAAAGTATACTATTTTTAGTACATAGTATACTATATTTAGTAACAAAAATTGAATTCAAGCAACTCAACTCAATT